>Ga0129342_1000066_pt1 | contig 33867 bp, 15 predicted proteins | sample CPBDNA_5_FD_94426 | JGI IMG/M metagenome (GOLD analysis project Ga0129342, IMG submission 94426) | Freshwater to marine salinity gradient microbial communities from Chesapeake Bay, USA - CPBay_Sum_15_0.2_DNA | ecosystem: Environmental > Aquatic > Marine > Coastal | place: USA: Chesapeake Bay...
GTATCTCCTCCTGCCGAGTTATTACTTGTATTAGTGCCTCTAGCACCTTTAGATCCAATTTCAACAGATACTATATAATTTTTTATTTTTTTATTAGATATATATGACATTCCCCCTGCACCACCTCCTCCAGAATGAAGATATGACTCAAGAGACTTACCACCGCCTCCTCCCCCACCAATAGAAACCATATGTGAGTAATAATCTTCATTAGTATTGGGAAAATCAATATTATACTTATAATTGTAATAATTTCTTTCTGAATCTGTTTTAGTATAATCATAACCATTTCTATTTAATGTTGTATTTTCAATTAATAACATCCAATAATATTTTGTAATTGTTACATCAACATAACCTTTAAATATTATAAATTTACTATAGGTATTTACATATTTTTTAAAGCTAAATCTAAAAGAAGCAGGTCCATAAAATTTATCAGTTATATTACTATATCCATATTTATAACCATCATAAACATAATACCACATATCACTTAAATCATTAATATAGTTTTCTGATTTAACAAGTGTCTTAAAATCATCAAGAGTATTAATTACATCTTTAAAACTTATATGGCCATATTTTTTTGCTAAATATGATTCAACTGATTTTTTTTCAGTTAAAGATAATTCTTTATCATAAAATATCATTTCTGCTACTTCCCAATTACTTATTTCATTATAAGATTTGCCCCCTGTAAATCTTCCCCAATTAATTGTTAATTGTACATTATAATTATTACTAGGTTGTGGATAATTTACTGAATTATAGTTAACATTATAATAACTAGTACAATCTTGGCCATTATATCTCGCAGTTGTTTGTGTTTCTACACCAATCATCCAATAATCCGGTTCAGAATGTTGACTGTTTGTTGTTGTAAACCATTTACTAATATAATTATAACTTCTACCAGCATTACCTCCGTGAAATCCCCACAATGTATTATTATTAATAGTACCATATGCTGCATCAAAGATTCTACCATTAAACGCAGTATAATTTTTATTACCAACATATCTAGCAACATAACAAAATGTATAATTAGTTGATAAATTTGGTGCAGTTTTTGAAATAGAAAAAGGCATTTTATATCCAGAATTATAATCCCCTTTAATAATGTTAAAAAAATTGTCACCTGTTGTTCCTTTTGTGCCTTTCTCAAAATAAGTTACTCTAGGTGTACCTTTATAATTAGTTATATTTCGCGAAGTTCTACCATAGGTTTCTTTCCATACTGTTACTACATCATTTACAATTTCTAAATACTCATATTCGACTTGATATCTAGCATATATATTACTTAATGCAGGAATATCATCAATATATGAAGAGGTGTTTTTAAAATTTGAAAATGATATTGAACCTGTATTTGGTATAGATGTGTTAAAATTATAATCAGGAATTTTACTAATATAAAAATTTTTTAATTTAATATTTTTACTATTTAAATTTTCATTTAAATTTAATGAATTATCAAAAACAGAAGCAATTTGCGAAAATTTTATATTTTTATTAGTAGGAACATTTGTGGGTTTTTCATCTAAAATAATACTTATTTCATAACCATAAATATCCCAACTTGAAAAACTTAAATAATGCTCCCCTCCAATTTTATTAACAACTAAACCATATTCCTTAAATGTTTTAAATTTTGTTAATCTATTACTATTAGATAAATTTAATTCATAAGCAACTTTAAGTTTATTTTCATCTGTTACAGTATTATTATAATCATTATTATAATAATTATTTAAACTATCTCTAGTTATAGATTGGTCTATTATTAATTCCCAATCATCATTTTTACCATAAATACGAAAATGAAATGGAAAATAACTTAAACTATCTTGATATGATGTTGGATTTACACTTTTATGATTTAACATAGAAAAAATACATTGTGTAATTAATATTTCATAAGGCAATTTTATTGTAATCCAATCTCCTTTATAATTACTATCTTTTATATAACTAGTACCATTATATGTAGATAATGAATTAAATGTGTTACTATCTAACGTATAATTATTATTTGCCCACATTGCTTCATAGTAATTATATCTAAATACATTTAAGGGTGTTTTTTTTTTAACATTATTTGAAGAATAGTTAACTTCATATTTTCCATTTCCATATATTTTGTTTTTTATGAAAAAATTTTTAAACAATAATTTTCTTGATTTAAATATAGGTGGATATTGTCTGACTTCTTTTAATAAATTATACTTTGTTAAATTATAAGATGTTAAATTATTATTTTTAATTTCATATACTAAATTATCTTCATTTAAAATAGTATTATTTAACTGTGATGTATTTCCATCAGTATCATATATAGTTGTTTTTAATTCTAAATTATTTTGATTATCAATAGTATTATATTTAACATAAACTTCACAAACTACAGGAGGTGCTCCATTATATTCTGTTGCACTATTTTCTAAATAAACATAATGATTTGTTAAGTAAGGTGTGTCATTAGTATGTGACCCATATATATAAGAAAAATTTAAATTTATTGTTGGATAATATAATTCTAAATTATTATTATATATTAATTGATCATTATTCGGTCCCTTATAATATTCACTTGTTTTATCTTTGAAACCATTAATATCTACACTAGATTTATAATAATGGACATAACTAGAAGAATATTCATTTGATGCATTATAATATGATAATTTTTCCATTTCACTTTTTTCAATTATTACCCATCTGTCTTTAAAATTGGCATCGTAATCACTGTCTCTTGTTACAAATAAGTAATATTCAACATTATCTGGATTAAACTGTATTGCCCATTCTTCATCATCATTTTCATTATTACCAATATTATAATTACCATTTATTGGATTTGTACCAAAAGTATTACCACTATACCATGTACTTCCAGCACTTCTCGCGGGTAAATGTTTTATTTTTGTCCAATTAGTAATTCCTGTACTTGCAAATAAATTTTCATAATTAGTTTTTATTTCTTTTCCAAATATTTCAAAATTAGACATTGCTAACTGGTTACTATTACCAATTTTAGCAACTATAAGTGCAAAATAATCATATGATTTAGAATTAGTTATTGATTTTGTATAAGCAATATTATCAATATTATTATATGATTCATATTCGGTATTATTTACCATAGTATCAATAATTTTTTCCCATTTATTGTTATAAAATCCATAAAATCTATATAATTTTGGTAAATTTTTTTTATTATTTATATCAAAATTCGCACATACAAATCTTATCTTTGTTGGTATTATGTTAACAGGCATTTTAATTGTTATCCAATCTCCATAAGTACCTAAATTTCCAAAATTATTATTACCAATGTAATTTCCATTATCATATTGATTTATTGCCCACTGTGCGTTATTATTTGTTGATGAAAAAACATAATAAGGACCTGAATTTTCAGTATAAGTAGAATATTCAACCTCATATGTACCATTGCCATAATAGTGATTATCAATATTGTGTATATTTTTTACAGTTTCATCTTGTTTTTTAAAATAGTATAATCTTGCAAAATCTGATGGATAAATATTTTCATTAGAAGTAATTTTGTTGTTTATATTCCAGTATATTTTAGTATATGATAAACCATTAAGAAAATCAGATATTTTGTAATTTAAGTCAAATTCAAATTCTATATATTTTTCGTAAATATTTTGATTTTTATTAATGCTTATTACATTATTATAATTTCCATTAATCATTTTAGTATAATCATTTGTATTATTTGTAATTATATTAAATTTATTATAAGTTGATTTTATGTTAGTGTCATAACTTAAAAATTTATTATCCTTATAATCTGATATAAGTTTATTTTCATTTAATACTATTTTTTTTATAACAATGTGTTCTTTATCATTTTCGTCAATAACAATTAATTCCCAAGTTCCTAAATCACTATCAATACTAATATCAGACCTATCAAAATAAATTAAAAATTGTTTAAAATCTGTTAATTTTGGTTTATCAGCAGTACCGACAAAATCAAATAATATATATGATGTATTATTTACTTGAATATTATTACCTGCTAAATATAAACTATTATAAGTAGCATTTACCTTTTTTCCTCCATCAACCCAATTATTTAAAAAAACCTCTGGTGTTAATGGATATTGTGCTGTAGATAAATTAGTTGTAATGTCTATTTGATAATTACCAGAACGTCTATCACCAGACCCCCAGTTTCCTAGACCAATAAATTCAAATTCTCGAATATCGGCATTTTGGTCAGTTGAGCCTGATATACCTTTAAGTTTTATTTTTTGTATTATTGGATTATAAAATGTAGTGTTATTTTCAATTAAATCAAAAGTTAAATTAGTTGTTATATTTATATTAGCAGACCTATCATCTTTGGAATAAAATTTTAAGTTACCAAATTCAATTTCATTAATATTAATATTGTTTTCGATATTTTGAGATATAACTTCAAATCGTATTTTTTTTAATTTATTCATTTAATTATATAAAGAAATTAAAATTATATTTATATATTATAAAATGCCCAGTTACTATGATATTATAGGAAATGATCTAATAGATAGTAATAATAATAAATATGACTTAAAAACAACTACATCGAATAAATATTTTGGTTTATATTTTAGTGCAAAATGGTGTGGTCCATGTAGACATTTCACACCAAAATTAATAGATTATTATAATAATTTAAATGGTACATTTGAAGTAATTTTTATTTCATTGGATAATAATGAGAAGGAATTTGCGGAATATTTTTCTAAAATGCCATGGAAATCTTTACCATTTGATAGTGAAAAATCTGAAAAATTATCAGATTTTTTTGGTGTTCAAGGGATACCAACATTAATACTTGTTGATAATTATGGTAATATTATTTCTAAAAATGGTAAGGAAATGATACAAGATAATAACTATATTTTAGAAAAAATAATGAGGAATTGTTACAATTATGCACTTTTTGAAACAGCAAATAGTTTAATTAGAGGACAAGGTGATGGTAGATTATCAGAAAACGATGCTTTAATTTTATTAGAAGTTATAAATAAAAAAGAAATAACTATAAGTGATTATAAAACAATATTATTTATATTACATAATTACAAATTTACTGATAAAGGAATTGATATATTTTTAACAAATTTAGAATAAAATTAATAATGTATTTTTTCAGTATTATTTTTCCAATTTTCAAAAGTTTTATAAGCATTTTGATTTTCAATTTTTATCATTTTTACTTCTCTATCATTAATATTTTTGGAGATTTCGTCATAAATTTTTTGGTCATCAAATCCAATTGAAGCAGCATCTTTTCTCGTATTTGCATAATAAACTGTTGGGATTCTGGACCAATAAATAGCAGATAAACACATTGGACATGGCTCACAACTAGTATATAAAACACAGTCACTTAAATTAAATGTATTTAGTGATTTACATGCATTTCTAATAGCAACAATTTCAGCATGAGCAGTGGGGTCATTATCAACAGTTACTTTATTATTACCATTAGAAACTATGTTGTTATCTTTAACAATAACTGCCCCAAAAGGACCACCGTCACTATTATTTGAATTTTCAATTGCTTTTTCCATATAAGTAGTATTCATTTTATCAATTTTTAATTTATAATATTTATTTAAAAAATCTGTCATTTTTTATATTATTATAATTACTAATTTTTAAATCATATTAAAATAATAGAATGGATATAGAAGTTAAACCAAATAAATGGACAACTGATAATAGAGTTGGGTTTACAAATGATATTTATAAAACCTTTAATCGGAACAATTATCCTAACAAACTAAAGGAAAAATGTAAATGTAGTGATAGCGAATGTGATATTGATATAAAAACAATACAACTTTTTCCACATCAAAGAATATTAAAAGATTTCTTACAGTTTGATAGTCCATATAGAGGTGTTCTTGCTTATCATGAACTTGGATCAGGTAAATCTGCTGCATCAATTGCTGCAGCGGAAGGTTTTGTCGAAAAAAGAAACATATATGTTTTAACACCTGCATCATTAGCGAAAAACTATGAAAATGAATTGTTAAAAATATCCACTACTGGTTTAAATATGAAAAAATCATGGAGTCAATTAAAAATAAAAGGTATGGGTAAATCTAAAGATTTATTGGAAAAATTAAAACAATATGGTATATCTGATAAATTTATTAAAAAAGATAACATTATATGGATACCATTATATCAAAATGATATGGATAAGGATGTTGATGTATTAAAGAAAAATATAAGTTATAAATCAATTAGTAAAGAAGATAAACAGCGTGTAGATGACACGATAATGCATATTATTAAAAATAAATATACATTTATTAGTTATAATGGTTTAACACAAAAATTAGTAACTGATTTAAATAAAAAAACTTTTAATAATTCTTTTGTAATAGTTGATGAAATTCATAATTTAATAAGTCGTATAGTAAATGGTTCAAAACTTGCAAGAGGTATTTATAATAATTTAATGACTTCTGAAAATTGTAAATTGGTATTATTATCAGGTACTCCTATTATAAATAATCCATTTGAAATTGCGTCCTTATTAAATTTAGTAAGAGGTCCTATGACTATTTATAATTTTAAATTATTAAGTACATCTAAAGAAGCTGATATAAATATAATTAAAAGTACTTTGAAAAATACTGAATATATAGATTATGTAGACTATTTATATTATCAAGATAGAACAATTTCAATAGCATTATTACCAGAAGGTTATATAAGAGAAAATGATTCATATAAAGTTAAAAATGTGTTATGGGCATTTAGTAAAAATAAATTATTAGAAAATATAGAAATAGAATTAAATAAAATAAAAGATATTAAAATAAGTAAAAAGTTTAGCGAAAAAACATATTATGCTTTGCCTAATAATAAGGAAGATTTTGATAAATTATTTATAAATAGTAGTGATGAGGACAATCCTAAAATTAAAAACGAAGACCTATTTCAAAGAAGAATATTAGGAACAATTAGTTATTACAGAACGTCAGGCTCAGAATTATTTCCAGAATTATTGCCTATTAAAATTAATTATCTTAATATGACTGAACATCAATTAAGTATTTATGACGAAGTTAGAGCAAAAGAAAGAGCAATGGATGAATCAAATAAATTTAAAAAAGGTATACTTACTGAAAAAAATTCTGTTTATAGAGCATTTAGTCGTATGGTATGTAATTTTGCTTTTCCAAGTGAAATCAAAAGATTATTTCCACAAGATATCAGAAAAATTTTAAAAAAAGAACTAGATGTCAAAGAAGAAGATGCTACCGAAACAGAAGAAAAAGAAAGTGATGCTAAAAATAAAGTTCAATTAGAATATGATAAAATGCTTAATGATAGCATTAAAAACTTAGTAAGTAATAATTATTTGACAAATGATAACTTAAAAGATAAATATAGCCCTAAATATTTTAAAATGTTAGGGGATATTGAATCTTCTCCTGGTTCTGTTTTAATATATTCACAATTTAGGTCAGTTGAAGGTCTCGGTATTTTTACTAAAGTTTTAGACCAAAATAATTATAAAGAGGTTTCTATTATTAAAACTGATTCCGGTTATAAATTTGAAGATATTAGTATATTTAATGAAGAATATGATAATAAACGCTATATTCTATTTAGCAGTGATAGGGAAAAAACTAATCAATTAATGCATATTTTTAATGGAGATTTTAGTTTAGTTAATAACATATTATTAAATGAATTACCTGATAGAATTACAAAACAAGATAAATTTCAATTATATGGAAAATTAATTAAAATAATGATGATAACACAATCAGGCGCAGAAGGCATTTCTCTTAAAAATGTAAGGTCTGTTTTAATTATGGAATATTTTTGGAATTCTGTTAGAATTAATCAAGTAATTGGTAGAGCAGTTAGAACATGCTCACATGAATTGTTACCAAAACATGAAAGAAATGTACAAGTAATAGGATATATAATGAAATTAACAAAAGAACAATTAAAGAAAAATTTTACAATTAAAAATTTAGATAAAGGTATTACAACAGATGAGCATATATTACAAATAGCAAAATCAAAAGAAACCTTAATAAACCAATTTTTACAATTATTAAAGTCTGCTTCATTTGACTGTATTATAAATTCTGAACAAAACAAACCATTAGAAAGTGGATATAAATGTTATAATTGGCCAATTAATATTGATAATAAAAAATTATCATATACAAAAAATATGGAAGAAGATTACAAAATATTAAAAAAAATGAAATACAAAAAACTAAAAAAAGACAAAGGTCGGGCAATATCAATTAATGGTAAAAAGTATGTTAAATTAAATAATAAAATTTATGATTATAATAGTTATAAAAATGCTGGTATATTAATTAGAGTAGATATATAAAAATAAAATATTATAAATTTATAATGGAAAGTAATAATAATTTTTGTATTTATATTACAAAATATAAAAGAAAAAAATGTAAGTGTAATAAAGTCGCAAATAAAAAATTTTGTTACAAACATGCTAAATATAAAAAACAAGAATTTTTTGAATTATTACAAACTATTTATGATAATAATTATAATTTAGAAAATATTGACATTCAAATTATCAATGATTGTTTTAATTATTTATATAATATTGATGATAATATTGAAGGTAAAAAAATTTTATTTATTAAAATAATAGATTATTTATTTTCTATAAATGATTTAATTAACATTTCATTAAGTAATAATTTAATTGTTAAAAAAAAATTTAAAACAGATTTAATTATTAATTTGTATGATTTATTATTAAATACAAATAATATTTCACAATTAATTAATTATAATATTTTAATTAAATTACAAAATAATATTAAAAAATCTATTTCTAAAAATTATGAAATCAGTAATGTAACACACGAAAAAGACCCATTTACTTTAGAAAATATTGAAGATATTCCAGAAAATTTACGTTTTTATTTTAGAGACGGTAAACTATATTGTTTTAATATTATTCAGTTTGAATATTATTTAAGAAGTAATAACAAAAATCCATATACAAACAACACTATAAAACAATGTGTTATTAATAAATTAAATTATATAATAAAAAAAAAAAATTTAACAATAATAAATAATCAAGAATATATATGGGATAATATTAATCTGGCATATACAGATGTTGTATATTATATGGAAAAAATAGGATTTTATAATAATATCATATGGTTTACCGAATTAACTTATATAGATATATTAAATTGTATTTTGCATTATACAGATTTATGTACAAAAGATTCTTTAGATAATATTTATTTTGAAAAAATACTTGATAATTTAACAGACGAAAATTTTCATTATGAATTTGCTAAAGAAATAATTAATTTATTTAAAGATGGCAATAATCATTTTATATTATGTTGTAATTTTGTTAAATCATTAGGTAAAGTTTCCAAAAAATTTGAAAACAATATACCTGAATGGTTAGATGATAATAGTATTAATATTTATAATATAAATAATAATAATTTTTTAAGCATATTATTAAATAATTACATGAATAGCTCAAATGTTATTTACACAAATATACGAAATAATCCTGATGTTGATGATAATGATTTACAAACAACGACATTATATTATTTAGTTGATTTTGTAAACAGAACCACATAAATAAATTGTAATCTTATAGTAAGAATGACTAATGATAAATTATATTATAATTATAAAAAATTAGAAAAAGAATCTAAACAAGAAAAAAAAGAAAATAATAATGGTGTTAGTTATATATATAAATTTAAAATAGCAATTTATTGTTTTGTATTATTTATTTTATTAGCTAATAAAAACACATTTAAAATACTTGATATTATTGTTAAAATATTTAGAAAAGATACTAATGATATCATAGATGATAAGGGTAATCCATTAATATTTGGATATACATTATTGGCTTTAATATTTGCACTATTAATATTATTTATATCATAAAGCACACGATATGTATAACTTATAAAATTATTTTTATATTTATTAATTAGGACTTAAATAATGACAGATATAGTAACATCGGAATTAATAATATCTAATAATGAAACAACAAGTTTTGACACAGTACCTTTAAATAATAATAAGTTATCTAAAGAACAAAAAAAATTATTAAAAAATTATAAAGACAAAAGTTTAATAGTTGGTATATTAGCAAAACGCTCTTATGAATTTTTTTCTACTATTCAAACATTTGTTAATATACCTTTAATATTATCAAGTACAACATTAGCTATTTTAAACAGTGCTACAGTTTCTGGCGAACAAATGAAAGTTCCAAATATTATTATTAATAGTATTACTGGATTAACACTTGCCATGATTAATAATTTTAAAATAAGTGACAAAGTAACTGTTTTTAAAACATTAGGAACTAAAATGAATAAATTAAATCATAGAATTGAAGAAACAATGGCAAATGATATTGATAATATAACTGATGAAAAATTATCATCATTTATTAAAGAATACGAAACATTAATTGAATCATGTGATTTTAATTTTCCTACAAGCATAAAAAGAAAAGTTTATGATAGATACAAAAATAAAGGTTATACTATGCCTAATGCTTTAATTGGATTTGATGATATAGCAATTGAAGATTTAAATGCTAATAATATTAATGGTATTAATGTTGTTTAAATTATAATTTTTTTATGATATTTTTATAAAAATATTCAACTAATGTTTCCCACCTATAATGTGTTAAAATATACTTTCTAGCTTTTTCACCATGTATTTTAAGTAAATTTTTATCTGTAAAATATTTCCAAAATATTTCTGCACAATCGTCTGGAGAAACAAGTTCGGCTTTTCCTCCAATACCAATTGTTTTACTATCTAAATATATATTACTTTTTGGTTTTAATATAAAAGAATAATCCTCCGATAAAAATTCAATCATTCCTCCTAAATATGAAGCAACTTGAGGTCTGCCAACTCCTAGTCCTTCAAACGAACAAAGACCAAATCCTTCTCCATCTGCTGTATTTAATCCAATATCACATGTATTATATAATATGTTAATATCTCTATCAGATAATTGTTGTGGATTTTCTATTTTAATTATTGTATTTTTAGCATCTTCCCAAGGAATATCTGTAAACTTTATTTCATTTTCAAAAATTTCCATTAAATCCCAATATCCTGTAATTGAAGTTCCCACAACTAATTTTAAATTATTAATGTTATTATTGTGTTTATAACATTTATCTAAAAATTTAGCCCACGATATTATTGTTATATCCCATCTTTTTCTAGGCTGATTTCTATTTAAATTTAATACAATAAAATCATTATCATCATATTTATAATAAATTCTTGCGATATTTTTAGGTATTGGATAATATAAATTATAATCAAAACCGTGTGGAAAATTATATAATGGTTTGGTAATGCCTAATTTCTTTGCAATTTCTTCCCAATAAGGTGTAAATGTAATAATACCATCAAAAAATGTATTTAAAATTTCAATATACTCTTTTTTTTGATATTTATATACTTGATCCATATATGAAATTAACTTAAAATTTTTTTTTTCATCCCAACATTCTTTAACTAAAGTTGCAACTAGTGCTGTAGTAATTATAGAATCATTAAATATAATAATAATATCCTGTGGATTTTTTTTAACATATTCTCCAATTTCTTTTTCACCAAAACCATTTCTTTTTGGATTTTCATTAGCTAACACATCATATAATATAACATTTGTCAAGTCATTTCTTATACTTGATCCATTTGTATTATTAACATTTTGAAATCCATATACAGTTAACTCAATATCAGTATATGTTTGTAAATATTTACAAATATAATAAACAACCTTTGAATAACCATTACTTGTTCCAATAGGATATGTTCCACAAAGCATAATTCTAGTTTTATTATTTTTTGATTTATTCCACCAAGATTGCTTTTCTATTTCAGGTGTATTTTTATTTTTGATATCTTCTCTACCAACGTGTATACTATTATTAAAAATATTCATAATTATTTAATAATAATTAAGAACTCTTTATATCGTTAAAAAATCTATGTGCTTTTATAAATCCATCTAATATTAAATTATCAATATCATCATTTGTAAAACATGTTTTTATACTATCTTTATCTATATTTATTAACAGAATATCAGTAATAGGAGAATCTTCAATAACTAAAATATTTTTATTTGTTTTATCAATTGATTTTAAAAAGGTTGTATTACTACTATTTAACAATAATATTTCAAATAATCTTTTATTATATTCAATAAATGTAAAATTTTTTTTTTTATTATATGTTTTTAATATATATTCTGATGATATTTTTATAGCTATTCCCAATATATTTTCACTTAAAACATTTTTAAATATATTAACAGGAAAGTTATTTGTTAGCAAACCATCTACGTAATATTCTTCATCAATTAAAACAGGTTTGCTAAAATAAGGTATAGACATTGATGCACACGTAGCAGTAAATACACTTACATTTGGTGTTGTATCTGTAGAAAATATTGTATTTTTTCCTTGATTAATGTTTGTAGCACTTATATATAAATTTATTCCAAATTTTTTTGTTAATTCAACAAATGTTAAATCATCTAACTTATATTTATCTTTTAGATACTCTTTTAATTTATTTGTATATACATCAAATGAAAGTATTCCATTTTTTAAAAAAATATTTCCAAAATTTTTTTTTGTTATTAATAATGATTTGTTACATGCTAAATCCTTTATCATATTTTCCAATGTTTCTATATCTATATTTAAACAATAAGCAAGTGCAAAAAAAGATCCTATCGAATTGCCTGCAATATTTTTAATATTAATTAGTTTTTTTTCTATATATAAATACCTAAATACACCTAGCATACATATTCCATATAATCCTCCTCCGGATATTACTAAATGTGTATAATTTGACATTTATATAGTAAAATCTATTATTTTTTAAGTTCTTTTAATTCCTCTAATAATGGCAGTACTGTATCAAGTGTTTTTTTCATTCCTTTATTTAAAGATAATTCACATAACAAATCTAATAAATATATTATAAATATACCTATTAATATAAATATTGCAATATTGATTAAAGTTTTATAAAAATTATTATTTTGTTGATTTTGATAATTATAATAATTTTGATATGTTTCTATATTTTTTTCATAAGGGTTGTTAATAATTACATCAGTATTAAATGGTTGTTGTGTTTGATTTCTTAAAGGTATTTCTTGTGGATTTACTATATTTGGTTTTTTAATATTCATATCCTGATTAATAGTAGGCTCCATATTATAATTTGATGGAGGCGTTGCAGTTTCACGACTCATATTTTGATATTTATTATTAAGCATATTATTATATTCCATTAAATCTTTTTTTGAAACTAATACATAGTCATCTTTATTATGAAGAGAATCTTGTGTTTTTAATTTAAAATCATAATTCATTAAAGTTTGTTTATAATCATCATCACATACTTTTTGCATTTCAATGTTGTTGTTATTAAAATCGCTTAAATTTAAATAATTATCTAAGTCTTCATCATAATAAGGTTCTATATTATCTATTTTTTCACTTTTAATTTTTTCATAATTATTATATAAATTTATACTAGGTTTATTATTATTATTAGTATTTGTATTTTTTAATACTATGTTATTATCATTATTATAATTTTTATTTTCTGATACTTTTCTATCTTTTAAAAATATTTGATAAGCACTATTATAATTTTCAAGAGATTTATCACTAATTGGTAATTTATAATGAGGTGGTTGTATTGGTTCACAATGATTAAATTCTTTTTTATATTCATCTATATTCATATTACTAGTTTCATTTGTATTTTCCTTTTTCTTTTTTTTTTTATCAAATGATTCTATATTAAATGCTTCCGATAAAGTTGCATAATTCATCTTATTTATTATAAATAAAATATTATTCTTCTAATATAGAATATAAAAAAATAATTTAAATTAATAGAATGGTTAAAAAAGATATTGATAATAAATTGTATGATTCTTTTAATACTTTATTAAAAGGAATTGTAATCGGTTTCTTTTCTATTTACGTTATTATTTATTCTTTACGTCCGTCTAAATTGAATCCTGATATTGTATTAGAAATTATTGAAAATAAAATAATATTTATACCTTTGGTTATTATAAATTATTATTTATTTATTTGGGATTCAACAGTGGGAGTTTTGTTTTTAATATTCTTAATTTCTTTAGTTTTTGACTACTATATTTATATTGAAAATGATACAAAACAAAATATTAAAAATAATTTTTCAAAAAAAATAAGTATTTATATAGAACAATTTAGAGAATCAATTGAAAAAATGTAAAATTTATAGTTTTTCAACTGTATTTTTAGGTTTATCCCAATAATAATTATATGATTTTGTTCTTATTACTCTTACTATTTTAACGAAATAAATCATAGTTAATATTATAAATATAACTAATCCAATTGATAATGTTACATATTTATTATAACTAATTGTAAATAATATAACTATAAATAATATTGATAAATTAATTATGTAATTAATTGTTTCCAATGTAAATTTTATATCTCTTTTGCTAATATTAACATTAAATTTGGTAATTTTATCGTGCAAATTCATATTTTTATTTTTTTCAGTATATTTTTTGTATTCTTTATCAAGTAATGGTGTTAAAATATCGTTAGAATTAAGACCGTATGTTTTTGAAAGGTCTTCTATTTCCTCCGCTTTTTCATTTAAATCTTCTAACAATTCATATATATCTGTTACTTTTTGTTTTTTACCAGTTGGTGGGTCACCAGTTGGTGGGGCAGGAGATGGAGATGGAGATGGAGATGGAGAGGAATCGGGTTCTACAATTTCCACAGATGGTCCGTTCGTATTATCATCAATAAAATTTTCTGCAATAATATAAGCAGTCTTTTTTAATCTATATATATAAAAGTAAATTATTAATGATACTAATAATAAAAATCCAAAGGATATATACACGTTTCTATTAATATACTCATATAAAATCAAGCATACAACTAAATATATAAACATTATTATAGTAATAACTAAAACAACATTTATTTTATTTAATTTACTTTGTTGATCGCTAACAACTTTATTCATTTGAGATATTTTCAATTTTTTACTTTCAATATTTTCATTAATTTTTTTAAGTTCATGGGTTTTATTTAATAAATTAGTAATATGAATTTTTTCTTCAGTATCGGAAAGTTGTTCCGATTGTTGAGTAGATAGTTCAGATTTTATAGTTTCATATGATGCAACCTTATCATTAATTAAAATATGGCTAAACTGTAGTAAATTAAAACTGGTATTTGCGCTTAAAAAAGTAGAGTGTCGTTCTTTTAAATAACATTGAAGTGTTAATATGAGTATATATTTTAATTTAGTATACAAAGTGTTTATTCTAACATTAATATTGCTTCTCCATTTATCTGATGAATTTAAAATATCTAATTGCTCAAATAAATCATCATTTGATATTAAAAATATTAATTTATCAAATGCACTATAGTATTCAAAATTACTAGAATTAGAATATTCATCACTATCCATAATAGAATCATACTCGGAATTATCACTATTAATAAACTTTAATAAATTATTTTTATTTTTTTTTTCTATATTTACTTTATTAAGTTTAAATCGTAATTTTGCAGTGTCCTCACCTTCGGGGCGTGGTACTACTTTAAATTTAGTATTAACATATTTAATTGATAAATCAAACTCAAATATTTTGTCGTATAAAGAATCAGTTGTAATATTTTCTAAGTCATTATTACTATTTTTGTAAATTTTTTCATAAATAAAGTCTAAAAACTTAATATAATATAAATATACACACATATCAATTGACGCATATTTAAAAAGAAAACTTTCTATATCAAAATTACCTGAAGTATTTTTTTCGAACACTTCTTGTAGAATATCATTATTAATTTCACTTGTATCAAGTAACATATAATATGAGTTTGTTAATTCTGCTGGTGTTAATAATTTATTATCTGGACAATCCTCTTGACAATATATATCAAAATATAACTTATCATCTTGGTCTAAATATAATTTATTTCCATTAAAATTATAATCTATAAAAGCTTTAATATTATTATAACTAATTGTATTTTTAGATAAATTAATCAATTCTATAATATTATTTAAAGTATTATTTACCATTACTTTTTCTATATAATCTATTTATATTAAATATATAAAAATATTTCTATCAATATAGAGATAATAATACAATGAGTTATTTAGAACCTGTTTCATATTTGCAAATAATTTTTATGCATATAGGTGGTCGTTTTTTAAAATTTAAAGTAACACCTGTACAAGAAAAAATGTTAGACAATAAATTAACACAGGCCATTATATTTTATTCATTACTTGTTTTTAGCACTAAAAGTTTAGTAAAAGGATTTATTATTTTGGTAATAGCTTATCTTTTACTTTACATATTATTAAATGAAAAATCAGATTATAATTTAATATCTAAAAAGTGGTTGATTGATAATAAATTTATTTCAAATGAAAATAACTATTTGTCAAATATTGAAAAATATAAAAATAAATTTAACGATTATAATAGTTAGTTATTAATTATCTTTTTCTTTTGCCCAATAATTTTTATTTGATTTTGTATGCACAATTTCATACATTTCTATTATAAAAAATAAACTTAATACTAATATTATTATTATAAATATAAAAAGTATTATAAAGTTATACATAAATTTTAGTGTTAAAATATAAAAGGATAATAATAAACATACTGTAATAATAAAATTAGCTATTGTTTCTTTTAATCTAATATCATAAACTTTAATATTGTTTGAACTATCCATTAATTTTTTTAATAGGTTAGTATTATTTTCGTAATTAGAATATTTAATATATTCATTTTTAACATGAGGATTAACGTTGTCATAATAAGTTTCATCATCTATATTTAATCTGTTTATTTCTGAAAAATTACTTTTAATAATACCTATTGTATCAATATTTGCTTGTAATAATAAAGAATCACTTACTATTTTGTCTTCTTTAGGTAATGTATTCCATTCAGAACTACTTTCTTCATCTGTAATACCATCTTTATATGTTGTTTTATATTCTCTTGCAAAACGTAAATATCTTGAATTTCTGAGAGGCAACGACGTATCTTCAAGTTGAGTAATAATTTCTTGTAGTATCTCTCTCGCCCATGGCTTTTGACTACTAATTGTATTTGGGTGGGCAAATATTTCTAAATCTATTATAGTAATATCATCTGGAGCAACATAAGAGCCTACAGGAATACGAGTATAATCATATTCTTGAAAGTGCTCTGTTACTGTAAAATTTGCAAATGTATCCTGCTCCTCGCTATTTGCAAAGCTACTTCGCCTTAATCCTAAAGCAATTTCTCTATTTGCTTGTTCGTCAGTATTTTCACTCTCTATTTCTATTAAATTTCCGGAATATATTCTAATTATATGAAATCGTGATGAAAAAACATTATTTCCGTCTAGAGGATTAATAGAAGATGTAATTTCATTTATAATTGTGTTTTTAAAATTCTTTTTTTTTTCTCTTGCTTGATCTAATTCTTCTGTAAGTATTAATCGTTGAGACTCAGTTAGAGTATTTAATTGATTTTCGTTTATATCTCGCAATATACCTGCTATTCTATAGTCTATTGCTAATTTAATTGATATTATGTAAGATTTCTCCCACTCTTCTAAAGCGTTATCTTCTTGTAATTGTTCATATTCTCTTTTTTTTTCTTCAACTTCTTCTTCAATATTCTTTTGATCTATTAATGCTGATTCAAGAGCATTTTCGGATGCTATAAGGGCTTCTTGCGCTGCCAATTTTTGTTGGTCAAGCCCTGCGACTAAGTCACTATATATTTTAGATTTTTCTGCCTGCGCCGCTGCTAATAGTCTTTTTTTTTCTATATCTGCAACTTGAAAAATATTTTTACATGCTTCTGCTTCTAGATTTACGACTATTTTATCAATTAATTCTTGTTTTGCATTAGATCTAGTTAACGCTTTCTGTCTAATAGTCTCTTCTTTTTTTCTATTATTATCTTCCAAAATTCCAAGGTTTTTCTGTTGTTCTACAATGTTATCACGGAGTTCTTTTATTCTTTCTTCATTAAATGATTTTGTACCTTCTACACTTGTTACATCGCTTTGAAGTGCTTGTATTTGTCCCTGAAAGATTACTATTTCGTCTTTAATCTTATTAATAGTAGTTTCCCAAGTAGTTAAGCTTATGTTTTGATTAGCTATATTACTTTCCATATTGGTTATTCCACTTAAATTTAAGCCTAACTGATCGTATTTTGCTAGGATTTCTTTTTTATCCTCTTGAATTTCTGTGCTAATTTTATTTAAGTCTTCTTTTTTTACTTCTAAATCGTATTGATTTTTTAAAGCAATAATGTGTAAAAGGCTTTCTCGTAAGTTAGTTTTAAGGTCTCTATTACTATCATTAATTTTTTTATTAAAAGTTGTAAAATTAAATTTTATTAATACAAGTCCAGAACCACCATTTCCACCTTTTTTTCTTCCACCACCACCTCCTGAACCTGTGTGTGGCGTACCATTTTCTCCTATACCGTCGCCAGTATTATTACCATTGCCTCCCCCGCCATCTCCTCCCAACCCAGAATTATTATCATCAACACATGTGTAATATACTTCTTCTTCATTTTGAGTCGCTCCATTATATAATTTAAATAATCCTCCTCCATTAACTGATGGATTATCACCACACCATGAAGCAGACCCTCCCCCTGCAGCAACTCGACTATTATTTATATAAAGGATATCTTTAAAAGCAGAACCACTAATGTCGTAACCAGGATTACCATTTGCATAACCAAGTAATTCATCACTATTAACATCTATTAAGTTTGTTGTTGTGGCACTTGATAAATAATATGTTGGAGATGGTGTACTTCCATCGGATAAATCTAATTTTAAATAAAAAAATTGGTTTTCATTTGGTTTCACTATTCCACCTATTCCACCATTGCTTGTGTTTGAATCATTATTAATCATACCCACATTGCTATGTATTTGATAGTTATATGTTATATCATTTAAAGACACTGTGTGGTCTTCTAAGTCGGTACTGCGTTTTAGTTCTTTTTTTCCACCACTTAATTGTACGGGATATCGATCAGCTTCATTGCTATAATCAATATATGTAGCACCTTGAGCAATATAATAATATTTTTCTTGTGTAATATCTTTTATATATGAACATTTTGCTTGTCCATTATCTATTGCGTCTAAAAGTGATTCATCATCATTCCATATTCCTCCTCTTCCTACACCTATTTCGTATTCGTGTCCAGGAAGCAATGTCATTGTGCCAATAATGCACGCGCCACCAGCTCCTCCCTCTCCTGATTTAACACTATCATCATCAATAATATTTTCTCTTGCAGATATATGCCCGCCAAATGATCCACCCCCTAAAACAAGAACATCAACTTGTTCATGTGGTTCATCCTTTATTGTATTTGGTATTTTTAATCTATAAGTAGTTATATCATTCCCAGTATTAACAAATGAAACTATACGATATTCAGAAGTTTGAGAGGGATTACTACCATCAATAATATTTTTAATTATAGGAGGACTATTATTGTCTTGGCTATTATTTAACATATTATGGGTTGTGTTATAATAAGTTAAATCAGTGTAACCATTGCCATCAATCGTAAATACGTCGGTTGATAAATTACCATCAGCATTAATAGTATTAATAGTTGCATTTATTATATCTAAATATTTCTTCGCAGAATTACCCACAGTCGAACTGTGTTGTATATATTCTACATATAATTTTCTACTGAAATCGTTATCAAATTTATCGTTTATATAATCGTCTATTAAAAGATTTAACTTTTGCACTCTATTAACATTATCTCCTGTAACTTCTGTTAACATAATACCTCCAAAATTATCATCATTTATTATACTTTTAATTATAGGGTCGTAATTGTTAAATATAGTTTCCGGAATATTTAACTTTTCATAATTTGTTAATTCATAGATATCTTCTGGATTTTGAGTATCATCAAAAAATTTTTCAATATTATTTAAACTAAAACTGTTATATAATTGATTTAGTAAATTTGGTTTAGTATATATTTTATTATAAACAGTTTCTTTATTATTGATAAAATTATAAATAATTATATAAAGTATAAATGAAATTATAATCATTGTTATTGGTATAGATATATTAATATTATTTCCACCAACGACACTTGCAATTGCCAAAACAACAAGCAAAATAATTAGTAAAATAGAACAAATATATGTAATTAGTGATACTCGATTTAAATAAATTTTGTCGCTTTTAAGCTCATTGTCTAGTTTCTTCATACTTTCAGTATTATATTCAATATTTTTATTAATATTTTTTAAATTATTCTTAAGTTCTCGAGCTTCATTTATTCTAGCATCTTCTCTGTTAATATATCTATTACTAATTAAATCATTTCTTTCTCTTTTTAATTGTTCCAGTTTATTATCTATTGGTTGGACTTTCTCGTTTAATCTATTTTCAAAGACCTCAGGAGTGTCTGTGTCGCCGTACTTGGTTGTAATATCACGTATAATTTTGTCTCTATCCAATATAAGTTGTGCAATTTTTTTACTATAGTTATCAATATTCTTTTTAATTTCTTTATCAAATTCGAATTTTTTTTGCTTTGTATTTTCTATAATTTTTAAAAAAGAAGTATCAGTAGCACGGTTTATTATATTGTTAAAGTTTTCAAAAATTATTTTAAAATCTACTATAATTATATCATTTATTTCTTGAACTTTTGTTTCATATTTTTTCTTAAAATAAAAATATATTGTTTTACTAATATAATAATTTAGCAATAATTTACTAAATTTATAATTATATGATTTTGCCAATAATGAATAATAATCCATTTTTTCTGTATTTATTTTAATAAAATCATTATCAATTAATTTCAATAATTCAGTAACTGAATCACTATATTTACTTTCTATTTCTCCAAGAATTTCTATATTATCTAGTTCAGGTTGAATTAATTCATCTAAATTTTTTGTATCTTTATCAGTTTTAAATTTAAATCTTATTTCATACGATGTAGTTTCATCATCATTATATGTATTAATAATAAACTTATCTCTTTTATAAATATATCGTAGTTTTATTTTAAATTCATAATCATATAAACTAACATTATCTATATTAAACTTTTCTTTTTTAAGTTCTGCTAAATTTCTATAATATTCTGATAAAAAATCACAAACAAACATGTATTCTTTCATAAGTTCACTAGAATAATAAGAAAAATCAATATCAATCATATTATTTTTAACAATTGTATGTTTAAAATTATCTTCATAATAAATTACATAATTTTTAAGTAAATTATTTATAGTAATATCTAATTTGCCTGTTGATATTAAATTATCAAAATAAATATCTATATCTTCAGAATAATTTTGTTCAGTTAATAATTTATTATTAATGAATAAATTTGTTTGCAGATTATTAATATCTTTATTTTGTTTAATTAATTCAAAATTTTTATAGTCACTATATGACATTTTATTAGTCTCTAATAAATAGTAAAAAAAAAATATTGCAAATTTAATTATATTTAGGTTTTTCCCAATATTTATTTTTAGGTTTTCTTCTAACATTCTTAAATATATCTAAAAATAGATAAAACAATATTATAACAAATATTATAGAAAATATTATATAAATTAATAAAGAATAATTATTTAAATACGAATAACAAATAAATAAAGCAGATAATAATAGTGTAATATAAGAAATGTATTTGTAAATATAAAATGAATCTATGTTATCATGTTTTAATGTATTTATTTGCGAATTGAATATATTTTTATTATAATCTATTTGCGATTCAATATCTGTATATTTAATTACTTCTTTTTCAATACCAGGATTAATTTCATTATAATATGTATTGGGACTTGTCTCTATTAATTCTAATCTTGATATTATTTCTTTGATACCGTCTAGCATATTTTTATTATTACTTAATAATCTGTTTATATTACCTGTAACATGCATCAAATTTTGCTGATCATCAAGAATAAAACTTCCTTCTTTATCTGGCGAACCCGTTTTAGTAAGCATTATGATTTTTGTAATAAATTTCAAATATGTCGTATTTATTAATTTTGCAAATTTATTAGTATTTTCAGAAGCAAAATAAACTTGTAAAGTATCAATTAAGATGTCTGATTTTATTGCTTCTATACCAGTTGTTCTTGATGGATAAAATATTAAAGTTAATTTAACCTTTTCTTCATCTGGTAAAATATTTTGTATTAGAAATCTGTTTGATGTAATAGTGAGTAATAATGTTAAATCGGTAATTATCTGATTTTTAAAATTCTCTTTTTTAATCTGGTTATCTATAATATTAGAATTTAAGTCAAAATATAGTTCATATGTTCTTGGTATTGGTGCATTTTCAATTTGATATTCTAACTCTGCAATTTTTATTTCTAATTCTTCTTTTGCGAGCTCTGCTTCTAGTTTAGCAGCATCTGCCTCGATTTTAGAATCGTCTGCCTCTTTTTGCAATCGTTCCTTTTCATCTATTATTTTTTTTGCAATTATCTGTATCGTTAAACTATTATTACCAATTTTACTCTCTAATTCTGCTATTTCTTCCATTTTATCAACTAGTTCTAGGGATGTTTTATTATATTCTTCTTTTTTACTTTCTATTTCTCCTTTTAAAATTTTTAGTTTAGGTCTTTCAATCTCTATCATTTCATTAAGTTTTCCAATTTCTTTATCATATGTTTCTATATTAGCTATTAAATTTAATCGAATTACGTCAAGGCGTTCTAGTTCATCTATGTTACCACTTTTCTTGTTTACTAAGTCACCAATATCATTTAATAGTGTTTCATTTTCCTCTTTTATCTTGTTATGTTCATCGCTTAAGTTTTCTTTTAACTCAATTTTTTTTTTAAGAATACCCTCCAATAATGTATTATTAGCTTCTAATTCCTCTATATAACTGTTACGCCGACTATATAAATCAGTTAAAGTTTGTATATCAGCATTTGAATTAGCTAAAAGTGTTTCTATAGTGTTTAAATTGTCACTTATCTCAGCCTGCTTTGATTCGAGGTCGGCTTTTTCGCTCTCCGCATCTGCGATTAAGCTATTTAAATTATCAAATACCTGTTTAAATTGATATGTTTTATTAGACGTTGCCTCTGCGGCATTTTTTATATTATCATCCAAATTAGAATCTTGAATTAGACTTTGAAATGGATCGGATGTGGCATCATTGTAAATGTTCAGACTAACCCCATAATTTGTATCTATATCTATATCTAAATTGCTCTGATCCTTTAATTTTAAAAGATTTTTAATATTTTCTTCTATTTCTTCATAACTTATTATGCCAGAACTTGAAGTACTTGTAATAGTTTCATCTGTAACGACAATGTCTGATTCTTCAAAATGCTCGGTTGTTTTTATAATTAAGTAATTAAATAATAATACAGTTAAAACTATTACAAATACAATTAATGATAAAAACTTAGAGGTTTCTAGAGAATAATAGTTAATACTTATAATATATGATGCAAATGTAATTAATAAAATTATACTTATTATTATTATTTTATATTTATTATAATTGTAATCTCTTTTTTCTGTTATTAATATTTCTTTATTTTTATTAACATTATCTCTACTTTTAGTAATAGTATTATTAATTTCATCTAATCTATTCATTTGCTCTTTAGCAATTTGTATTTTTTCAGATTCTGCCTTATATTCAAGTTTGTCAACAGAATTCATTATAATATCTAATTGTTGAAATTTATATTCATTTGTTTTAAAAACATTATTAAATTGTTGTAAAATATCATGTATTTCTGAATATTTAATTATATCTGAACTACTATTTCCACTTTTAAATTTTATATGTGCATAATATAACTGTATTATATTATAATTAATTAATACACTATACAAGTTATATTTATATGATAAAAGTAATAGTTTATAATAATCTAAATTACTATCTAAATCTAAAAATTTACCCTTAAAATCAATTTTATTTAACAATCTTTCAAAAGTTGATTTATATTCATCTTTTTTTTCTCTACTATCTTCAAAATCATCATCTATTTCTACATCCAGTATTGAGTTTAAATTACTTCTACTATAAGCATTTTGAAATCTAAAATTAATTGGTATAAATGAATGCTTTTTTTCTCGACCCTTAAAATAGTTATATGTTGAAATATAATCATTAGTGTCAATATCACTATTTACAGTTCGTAATTTTACAGTTATTTTTCCTACATTTGGATTTTTATAATCTTGTGCTTGTTTTGCTTTACTTTCGTAAACATTTGATAAAAAATTTGATAAAAAAATATATTCTATAATTTTCTTATTAGCAAAGAAAGTCATATCAATTTCATTTATATTTTCAGTATCAATTAATAATCTATTATTAATTAAATTAACATTTGTTTTTAATTCTGTAAAATATGCTTCATCAAAATAATTTGTTTTATTAGTTGTATGTTTAATATATAATTCTATATATTTTTCTATAATTAATTTATTAGTATCAGTATCGGTTACAGTATCAATATTGCCAAAGATATCATCATTAATAACAAGTGTTTTTAAACTTTCTAAATTTAAGTTATTCTGTATTTTATAGATTTTAGTGCCTTCTAAACCTAAAATAGTCATTAATATTAATTAATACTCTATAATTTATTTATATTTTAATTGATAGTACATTTAATTAGGTGTATAAAATTATTCTATACTGTTATTTTTAAGATTATTATAACATTCATATTTATCTAAATCATATCTATATATACCAGTATTTTTACTTATACAATCGTATGTATTTGTTTCTTCACCATTTATTATTGACTTTTTAACAGGCAATTGATACATATAATTATTATTGTGACAAGTAAAATCCGTATCTTCACAAATCCATTCTTCATTTTCTTCGCTAAATATTAATTTTTCTGATACACCACCACATTTGAAATTATTTAAATAACTTGCACCGTTTTTTCTTTTATAAATATTTAATAAATCCTTTGCTTTAACAAACATTTCATTATTAACAGTATTATTAATAGGTGTTTCACTATTGGTATAACAATATTTAATGGGATTTGTTTGGTCTGTATTATCAATATAAGAAATATCATCTTCATTTAAACATGGATAATTATCTTTAATACATTCAAATCCGCCATCTTCACCGCATAAATCATCACCAGGTGTTGTTAAAATTGTATTTCTTAGATACATAAATTTATTTCCACATTCGCTAAAATTATTTGTATTATTTCTTTCACTTATTTCATAATTGTTGTTTCCAGTTGCACCTCCTGTAACAACTTGTTCTTCTGAACCATCCAAACTAGTACTACCTGTATATCCAGGCTCAGTATTTTCAATATAACTATCATCAGCTAATTCAGGATTACCGCCTAATATTTCTTCAACATCAACATGTTCGGTTTGTTCTGTAGTACTACAATTAATAAAAATCTGATTAATTAATGTACTTGTTAATGCACTATCATATATTCTTAAATCTTTTAACAACCCTTTAAATGATACTAAATTATTTAACATTTTAGTATTACTATCTAAATCCGTTTTAATACCACCAATATATAATGTTTCTCTATCATATTTATCATTTTCAACATAGCATCCATTATCACTATTTTCATTTATAGTTATATCTTTGCAACAAACTGGGGTACCTTTATTTTTATAAATTGTGATTTTATTTTCATTTCTTACTATAATCCAATGACACCATTCATTTGAATTTACATATAAACTTGTATTACAATCACCGCATACATCCAAGGAATTACCATCGCTTGGTTGTGATGTGCTTGAATCGTCATCTGTTATTATTGTATAATCTTTACCATTTGAGCAAGGCAATTTAATATATAATTTATTATCAATAAAACCAATAGACCATATATTATTGTTTTGAAAAGTTTTCATGCTTCCATCATGATATAATTCCCAATTAATTTTATTTTGACTATTACTATTTAAACCTAAATTAAAAGTTTGATATATTTTACCATTTGATAAAAGAACATGTTGTTTATTTTCATTAGTTTCTTTTAAATTTGTTATAAATGATATTGTATATTTATTTCTGTTTATTAAATTTATATTATCTACTTTAAGTAAAGTGTTATCTAATTCAATATAATTATAGTAAATGCTTTTAATACGATTACCTTCACACATTGCTTCATATACAGATTTTTGAAAAGGCGAATAATCCATTAATGTATAATCAAGAGGATTAGATTTAGTTACTAAAGGTAAATAAAGTAACATAGTTGGAAATGCTGATATTTTTTTAGTGCCATCTTCATTTAACATATTTTCATAATTACAATAATTAAATATACTATCAAAATAGTCATCTTTAGATCCTAATACATAGTTTGGATAGGTAATTTCGCTACTATCACAATCTTTTTTTTCAAATATTAATTCCTCTATTTTATTTATATTACTTATGATTTCAGTAATATCATTTCCATATAATTGTTTTTTAAGTTCAGAATTACTATTTGAAACTTGTCTTACTAGAAAATCTACAATAGATTGTTCTGTTTTATATTTTTCATTTGTTTCAATATTAACATTAAGCATTACATTTTGACTATTTGTTATTGATATAATGTTGATATATTTTTTCTCAATACCTAACGTATTACTTAAAGTTTGTGTAATATCTATTTTAAATTTATCAATATTATAAGTTTTATCGTCAAAAATATCGTAATTAATATTAAATTTAATTAATATTTTTGCAGATTTAATTTTACTATCTTTATTAATAACAACAATATTAGATATATTTTCTACCATTTTTTTTAATTTTTCATATCTTACATCGTTTTTGATATATTTTTTAAATTCTAATTCATTTTCATTAAATATATCATAAATTTTTTTCTTAATAGAATCGGTTAATATAATTGGTACAAATATATATTTAGATAAACTTAATGTTGATTTATTATCGCTTTTAAATGTAACAAAATCAGATATTAAAGTATAATATTCTGAAAATGTGTTTGATAATAATTCAATTTTTTGAAATTTTTTCTCTGCGATACTATTGTTTTTAAAATTAATATCATCTTTTAATTTTAAAAAAGTTTCATTTAAATGTTTTATTTCTTTTGTTAAACTTTCTATATAATTTGTAAACTTAGTTAATTTGCTTTCATTATGTTCAATATTTTTAATTAATTTTTCAATTTTATTTTCTAAATTTTTTCTAAGTTTATAATTTTCTGCACTTTCTTCTATATTTTGTAGAAATTTTTGATAATTAAATTTTTTATCAGAATATTGTTTTAACAATTTTTCAATACGAACTTTTTCATTTTCAAGAGTTTTTTGATATATATTTTTAAATAAAATAGTAAATTCTTGTTTATCAAGATTAATATTATTTAAATCAATTTCATATTCATTAATTTCAATTTCTCTAACTAAATGTTTTATCGTATTTGTTGCAATATCTAAATTATATTTTAAAAGTAAAAATCGGATATAGTATGATTTATTTAAAATTAATGTATTATTAGTCTTAATACTAATTAATTTATTTTTAAGAACTTCATCATTTATTAAATTACTATCTAATAATTCATTAATTTTATTATTAATTTGTTCTAAATTTTCCTTTTTACATTCTATTTTATTTTCGTCATCAAATTTATTAAATATTAAACAGGTTTGATCTAATAAGTTATTAAATATTTTATCTACTTTTGCTTTTTCAGTTTCTAAAAACTTTTTATCTTTTATTAAAATGCTAAATTTAGTTTTAAACATATCATTATTTTTTCTAATTAATTCTATTTTTTTATTCATTACCACAACAATTGTTTCTTTATCATTATTCATATTTTGAATATTTTTGCTAAGCTCAATTAATAACATATTTTTCTTTCTTAAATTAAAATTTTCTTGTATTAATAATAATTCATATTCCCCTTGATTTTTATCGATTAATTGTTTATAGATTTTATTACTATTTTCTTTTCTTCTTTCAATACTATTAAGTTCAATAGTATTATTTTTAATATTTTCCTTTAATCTATCTTTTCTAACATTATCACTATTAAATTCTCTATTTAAATTTGTTAATTCTAATCTTACATTTTCTAATTCTCTCGAAGCATTAATATATCTATCATCAGATGTATCTATTTTCATAGCTCGTAATTCAGCAATTCTTAATTCAATGTTGTTTTTTTCATCATTTTTAGCTTCGATTAAATTTTTTTTAGTAAATAATATTTTAATTATTTGCTCTTTTTCGGTTTTATCGTTTTCCAATAATTCAGTAATTGCTTTAATTTGACTATTATAAGTTAAATTATGCTCCATATTTATTTGCTTACCACTATCTAATGAAGCCTTCTTGTTTTCTATTTTAATTTTAAAAATATCGTGCTTAACATTTTCCTGTTTTAATTTAGTAAAATATTGAATTTGTTTTTCATAATTACTTTCTATATTTTTATATTTATTATCTATTTCTAATTTATATTCATTTATAATATATTTTTGCTCATCATTTTCATCAATTATTTTGTATTTGTTATTTATTAATTCAATTGATTTATCGGATTCAAACAATTGTAAATTAGTAATTTCATAAAGCTCTATATTTTTAATTTTTTCTTTATTTTCTAAATTTTTTTCTATTTCTTGTAAATTTATTTGTTTTAATTTATCTAAACTATAATCATAATACATTTTATAGTCATTCTTTATTTTTTCTTTATCCTCAAGATTTTTTTGTAATTTTAATAAATCTTCTGTAATTTTTTCGATATTTTTCTGATAAGATTTAATATCTTCAGAAATTTTATTTTTAATTTCAGTTTCATTACTAATACTATTTTTTAATTGTATAATTTCATCATAATTTGCTTTATAAATTTCAATTGCATTTTCTAGTTCATTTTCATTTGTTTCAATAGTTACTTCTAAATTTATTTTTTTATTCATATTTATAGCAGCTAACATTTTGCTAATTTTAACTAAATTTTTTGCCATATTAATTTTTTTTAACAAATTATCCATATTTTCAATTGCGTCCATATTTGTTGTATTTAACTCATCTAGTATTTGTGTATTTAATCTTTTAAGATCAAGGTTAAATTCTAATAAATTTTCTTTAACTGTTAAATACTCATCTAAATTATATCCTTTAATTATCTTTTCCAAGTCTTTAATATCTGTAATATAATTGTAACTTCTTATTTCCTCATCATTATATTGCATATAATCATCTTCTTCCGTCGATGGTGGGGCAGTTATTTCTTCCCCAAAAAAGTAATCTGTAGAATTTGAAACACTAAACATTTCATCCAAGTTTAAATAACTAAGTTTATTAACAGAATCCATAACGTCCATTTTACCTTGTAAATCTCTTAAAGTTGAATTATAAGCTTGTTGTGCGTCATAACTATCTTTCATATAATTTGTAAATTTCTCGACTAAATCTTTTTTTTCATTACCATATTGTTCTAATTTATTTCTATATTCTTGAATTGCTTCCTCTTCTTTTCCTAGTTGATTTTGTTTTTGTGATAATGTTTCTTTCTGATTATCTAATTGAGTGTTATAAGATTCTAATTTAAATTCTTCGTTTTCAATTTGTTGTTGCATTTCTTCTGATTCAATTTCTAAATCTAATATTGCTTCTTTAGTATCACCTATTTCATTTTCAGTTTCCTTAATTTGTTCTAAGTTTTCAGTTATATCTTCTTTAACTTCTTCTATAACTTGTTCAGTTTCATCTTGTGTATCTTCTGGAAGTGGTGGTACTTCTTCATCTTCAGTATTTTCAATAGGCGGAGGGTCAACTTGTTCCGGTCTACTAACTTCTTTAAACATATCAAAAATTTTTTTTAAATCATCTCTATTAAAATCTATGAATTCTTCTTTATTTAAAAAAAAAAATTTTTTTAAATAATTATCACTACTATATACGACTATTAATGTAATAACAGAAAATATTAAAACAATTATAGTAAATGTTAATATTGCATCAAATATATTAAAAGTACTTGATAATATTTTAATAAATAGATAGGTAACTATAAATATTGATATAATAGATAAAAATACAATTATTGATAATATAACCTTTTTATAAAACACAATTTTGTTTTCAGTATTATGTATTTCATTATTTTCACTAATATCATCAAAGATTAATTCTTCATCGTTATTAGACACAATATTTTTATCTATTTTGTTATCTATTATAATAGGAACTTCGCTATTTTCATTACTTTTATTTTCATTATTTTCATTATTATAATCAGGGTCTTCTATAATAATATCACTTATACCGTTTTCATCAGTACTACTTATATCATATTTTGTAAGATTATCATTTGTTATTAAATTAAAAGAGTTATAATTTGCAACAATAATACTTAAATAATTATTAATATATGCTTCAGTATAACTATTAAAATATTTATAATGTAAGTAATTTAAAAGTTTAACATTAACTTTAAATCTGATTTCATCATATTTTTTAAAGATATTTCTAGCATATGTTTTAATTTCTTCGGGTTTATTAACATTTTTTAATTTAAGTGTACTATCATTTACTATTACATTTAAATGAAAATTTAATAAAGGTTTAACGCTTTCAATAAAATTATCAGTTATTGTTAAATCATAATTAAAACTTATTGCCAATTTATCTTCGTAAACAATAACACTAAATTTAAAAAATTTGTTATAATTATTTTTAATTATATTATTTCTATCAGATACAAAATATTTAGTAGGTAATTCAAATGTATATGTATTTTTATCATAATCATAACCATCTATATAATCTGTCGAAGATACGAAGTAATATAAATTTCTAATTAATTCTAAATGAAACAAATAGAAATTTATTTTATTATTTAATAATTTAGAAATATTTAAATCACATACATTTTCCTTTGATAAATCTATAGAATCCCGTATTCTAACACTTTTTAAAAACAAATCGGTATGAGGATTATCTATATAATATTTGTTATAATAAGTTATTCCGTTGTTTATAACGTATCTATCAATGTCACCATGAATAAATATATCTTCATCATCAGAATAAATTTTATGTATTAAATTATTAAATATTTCTTTTTCCTTAAAATATCCTAAATGTATATAAAAATTATCATCTAAATAATTTGTAATATTTAATTCAGTGGTGTTAACATATTCTTTATTTTGTAAAAAATTTAAATGTTTCAAAGAACTATCTATTGAATTAATGCTTATCATTAATTATTAACTCTATAAATAATTAATATTTTATATAATAAAAAAAATGATTATTTATCATTTATATTTAAAACTAACTAATATATAAGAAACTAATAAATAAATGTCTATATATCCTGAACTAAATTATACTGATCAAAAAATTGATATCCAACATGTTAAAGGCATCCAATTTAGCGTCTTAGGTCCAGATGAAATTATTAAACGTTCCGTTGTTGAAATTACCAAAACAGATACATATGCCGGAAGTGAACCTATTATTGGTGGTTTATTCGACTCAAGATTAGGTGTACTAGAGCATAATCGGTTATGTGCAACATGTGAGCAAAAAAATATATTTTGTCCTGGACATTTTGGACATATTAAATTAGCAAAACCAGTATTTCATGCAATGTTTTTTGACATAACACGAAAAATTTTAAAATGTGTTTGTTATAAATGTTCAAAATTATTAATATCGGAAAATGCTACTGATGAAAACATTAAAAATGATATCAAAAAAATATTACAAATTAAAAATAATCAAAAAAGATGGGAAGCGTATTCCAAACTATGCAATAAAAACATTTCAAATACCAAATTTAAATTTTGTGGAGATGATGGTACATATGGTTGTAATTCTAAACAACCTACCAAATACACAAAAGAAGGTTCAATGAAAATTATTGCCGAATGGAAAAACGCAAAGAAAAAGGAAACTGAAGTTAAAGATGGTATGGAAAGTCAAGATCAAGAAGATATGTCAGTTGAATTTACAGCAGAGGATATATTAAGAATATTTCAAAAAATTACAGATTCTGATATGGAATTAATGGGTTTTAATCCAATTTGGAATAGACCTGAATGGATGATTTGTACAGTTTTGCCAGTACCTCCTCCTTCTGTTAGACCAAGTATTATTGAAGAAAATGGTCAAAGAAGAGAAGATGATTTAACTCATAAATTAAGTGAAATTATTAAAATTAATAATAATATTTATGATAAAATCGCGAAAGGTACATCTGAAGAAACAATTAAATTAATTACTATGGTATTACAATATCATGTATTTACTTTTATTGATAATCAGATACCAGGATTAGCACCTTCTCAACAAAGAAACGGCAGAAAATTAAAATCTGTATCAGACCGTATGAAAAAAAAAGAAGGGCGTATCAGAGGTAATTTAAATGGCAAACGCGTTGATCAATCTTCTCGTTCTGTAATTACACCGGACCCTTATATTAGTATTGATGAATTAGGTGTTCCAATTAAAATAGCAGTTAATATTACATTTCCTGAAATTGTAAATCAATATAACATTGAAGAAATGAAAAAACTAATACAAAATGGTCCCGATGTATGGCCCGGGGCAAAATTAGTTAAAAAGAACAATGATACAGTAACTATTAATTTAAAAAATGCAAATATTGAAAAAATTATAGATGATCTGAAATATGGTGATGTAGTTCATAGACATCTAAGAGATGGTGATTACATATTATTTAACAGACAGCCATCATTACACAAAATGTCTATGATGTGTCATAAAGTTATTATTATGCCATATCAAACATTTCGATTAAATGTTCTAGATACACCACCATATAATGCAGATTTTGATGGTGATGAAATGAATTTACACTGCCCTCAAAGTATTGAAACAATGTCTGAATTAAAAGATATTGCAGCAGTACCTTATATGATTATAGCACCAAGAGATGGTAAACCTATTATTGAAATTGTTCAAGATACTTTATTAGGTTCTTTTAGGTTAACAAAGGACAATGTTAAAATTAAAGATAAAACAATGGCAAATTTACAAATGATTAATAGTAATTTCAATGGATTTTTAGAAAAATGTGATAAAAATTATAATTATACTGGAAAGGAAGCTTATTCTTGTATTTTGCCTCCAGGTTTAAATATTGATAGAAAAAATAAGGCGGAGAAAAAAGTTACTATTACAAATAGTAAATATCTTGAAGAATCAGACTCTTTAGATAAAACAATTTTTCATAGTAAGTCATCCGGATTAATACCTATTATTTATCATGATTATGGACCATTTGAAACGCAAAAATTTTTAGATAATACCCAAAGATTAATTTGCAGATGGCTTTTAACTGCTGGATTTAGTGTTGGTATTAGCGATTTAGTAACTGATAAGCAAACAGAAATGAATTTAAAAACAAAAATCAAAGAAATGAAAGAAAAAGCTTATACTAAATTAGATAATACAAGAAGAGGTTTTATTGAAAATAATAGTATATTTAATAATGAAGATTTTATTGAAAGAGAATTAATTGGAATTTTAAATGAAACAACAAATCAAGTTGGTAAGATTGGTTTAAGTCAAATTGATGAGAAAAAAAATAGAATGATTAATATGGTTAAATCTGGATCTAA
>Ga0129342_1000067_pt1 | contig 33419 bp, 32 predicted proteins | sample CPBDNA_5_FD_94426 | JGI IMG/M metagenome (GOLD analysis project Ga0129342, IMG submission 94426) | Freshwater to marine salinity gradient microbial communities from Chesapeake Bay, USA - CPBay_Sum_15_0.2_DNA | ecosystem: Environmental > Aquatic > Marine > Coastal | place: USA: Chesapeake Bay...
AGTTCGATTCTGCCTCTGGCCTCCAGTAACTATTGGGGTTTTTACCTATTCACAAACACACATATAAAAACTGTGAATAAACTGTGACTCGCTCACTATAAAATTCTGTTTTATTTACCGCTCACTGCAACCCAGAGCCTGTTAACAACGAGCGTATAATCAACTTAAATTAGTTATAATAAACAAAGGTCAAAATGTTAGCCCTTATCTGAAAAACAAGGGGTCGGTAGTTCGATTCTGCTTCTGGCCAAAAATATAAATTATGATGTTTAAAAAATATATAACAAAAATTATTCCAAAAACTATTAAGGGAAAAATTAAAACCATTGATATAAATCAAAAATATCTATATGGACCACATAACAAAAAATTTTTCAAATATCAATTTGAAGGCATTAATAAAATAGAATTTAATTATTCACAAAGTTATCAAGATTTATTTGTATTAACAGTATTAAATGGAAAGACTGAAGGAAGTTATTTGGAGATCGGCTCTGGATCACCAACATACATAAGTAATACCTATTTGTTAGAGCAGAAGTATGGATGGACTGGACTTGGTATTGAACAAAATAATAAATTAGCTAATGAACACAAAAAAAATAGAAAAAATCCAGTAATAAATACTGATGCTCTGAAGTTCGATTATTTTGAATTAGATAATTATTTATCTGTAAGCACAATAGATTATTTGCAAATAGATATTGAACCTGCGGAAAATAATCTCAAAGTTCTAAAAAAAATTCCATTTGATAAATATGAGTTTAATGTAATTACATACGAAACAGATATATATGTATCCTCACAAAATAAAAATCTTGCCGAAAGTGCAAGAAGTTATATAAAATCTTTCGACTATGTTTTAATAAAGAAAGATGTCAAACAAAATGAGAAAGTTTATGAAGATTGGTATGTAAACAAAAAAATTATTGACGATCTTATCTTCCCCTTTCCATTTGAAGAATGTATAAATGCAAATGAAATATTTTTTAACAATCTTAATAGTTTTCAAAATGCAAGTGCAATTATAAAATACTACCTTAAAAATTTTTTTAGATAGTTAATGTATTCTCTTGCCATACAGCCTTCCTTGTTGCGTTTTAGAACCTCTTATAAATGAGCATAGATTAATAATGAATAATGTAAAATGATGAAAGGTCACAAGGTTAGCCCTTATCTGAAAAACAAGGGGTCAGCAGTTCGATTCTGCCTCTAGCCAATAAAAATTTTTAAAACTTTGAAAATATACTATCTTCTCTTTTTTAACCAATTAGTATCTACTAAGATATGAAAAAAAATCTACTTAAAAGAATTGTTTTAAAAAATAGATTAACTAAAAAAACTTCAAAGATAATAAATTATATTTTATATTTATTACTTAAGCCATTGTTTTTATTATCTATAAAAATCCAAAATTTATATGTCAAAATTTCAATAAATAAAGATTGGATGTTTGCAACGAAGCTAAAAGATTTCTACAAACAAGAGAATAATTTATTTAGTTGGATTAACAATCCTTCAAATGTTCATATGTTTGTATCCCCTGCAATTGCAAGAACTTTTCTAACTAAAGACTCTGTTGTTCTCGATATTGGCTGTGGAGACGGATATATAGACTATTTATTTTTTTCTGATATTTCAAAATGCGTTGAGGCAGTAGATGTTTCAAAAGATGCAATAAAGTTAGCTAAAAAAAATTTTAAAAAAGACAATTTAACATTTATAAATAAAAATATTTTAAATCATAATTTTAAAGAAAATTATTATGATTATATTTTTTGGAATGACAGTTTTGATTATTTTTCGAATGATGAAAGGCAGAAATTGATTGATAAAATTAAGTTATCACTAAAAGAAACTGGTTTTTTACATATTAAAACTCCTATTAATAAAAAGAACCCTATCTCAGAGAGTAACAATTTGAAATCTAATGTTTCGAATGAAATAACAATGATAAAAGAATTACTAAAAGATTTTAAGATTGTAGAAAGTAGGACTACTGATTATATTTTCAGATCAGATTTAGATATAATAGTTAAGCTAAAAATTTAATTTTTATACTGTTAATTCATATACCTAGCATGTTAGCAATGAGCTTATAGTCAACTAAAATTAGTTATAACAAACAAAGGTCAAATGGTTTGCCTCTGTCTGAAAAACAAGGGGTCGGCAGTTCGATCCTGCATATGGCCACTGAGTTTTTTTCTTGTTGTTATAAAACCGGGACAGACTCATTAAAAGCTTCTTATTTTTTGTTGATAATTTTTTTTAATTTAATAGCTTGTATTAACATTTTAAAACCGTCTTTTAATGGAGATACTGTTGAAACTGTTTCTATTCCAAAATCAGTAAGAGGTATTTCCAAAATTTTCATTTTAGATTTGTTAAACCTAATAACAATTTCTGTAGAAACAAAAAATTCATTTGAAATGATTTTATCTATTTTTTCTAAAGACGCTTTTTTTAATATGAAAGTACCTTGAGTATCTTTAAAGCTTATCTTAAATAAAAATTTTAAAATTAAGTTAAAAAAATTAGAATACAGTTCCCTGGAAATTTTCCTTTTTACTTTAGCATCTTTATGAGATTTTGAACCAATAAACAAATCATAATCATGAAATAAATTATTTTTAAAAACATATTCCAAATCTGAAAATTTAAAACTAAAATCAGCTGGGCAAAACCAAATCCAATCATGTTTTATATGTTTAAACCCTTCTTTAATTGCATTGCCTAGGCCTTTTTTTGAAGTGATTAGTCTGATATCATGTTTTAATTTATATTTTTCAACTAATTGTTCCGCTACTTTATATGAGTTATCAGTTGAATTATTTTCTATTATTACAATTTGCAAATTTGTTAATTTAAGATAATTTAGAATTTGATCAACGGTGTATTTTATATTCTCTTCCTTATTATGTAGTGGAATTAAAATTGTCAATGATATAGAGTTATCAAATTCTAAAAAAGAATTAACATTTGACATAATTTTAAGATAGCTGTTTTGTGATTTTATTATTATTTACTAATGTTTATTATGTAATGGCCAATAACAAAGTTGCTTTCTTATCTAATCATTTTTCTGGATACAATGTTTTAAAGCTTATTGAAAGTAATATTGATTTGCTTTTAATACAACCTACATCTAAACAAACTAAGAACACTTCTGGTTTTGTAGATTTTGATACAAATGAGTTTCAAAATAAAGAAAAGTACTTTATACGCTCTTATAACCTTTCTGATGATATAAACGAATTTGAGCAGTTAAATGTTGATGTTCTATTAGTAGCTGGATATCAGAGACTTGTGCCTAAAGAAATTTTAGAGAATTGTCGATTAGGAGCTTTTGGATTTCATGGTTCATCAAATAAACTTCCTAAAGGGAGGGGGCGTTCTCCAATTAATTGGGAAATAATTAATGGGAAAAAAAATTTTATTATACATATGTTCGAACTTACAGAGAATGCAGATGAAGGAGGTATTTTGGATCATAGAGAATTCAAAATAGAACCAACAGACAATGTTAAAACTGTATATCACAAAGTAGCATTCTTTATTGCAGAGATGATTTTAGATCAATTACCTAAAATATTAGAAAACAAACATTCTTCTTCTTTGCAAAAAGGGAATGCGACTTATTTTAAGAAGAGAACAAAAGAAGACAGCCTTATAGATTTTAATAAAACAACTTATGAAATATATAATTTTGTAAGAGCGCTGGCGGATCCTTATCCTAATGCGTTTTTCTACTTTAACGAAAACAAGATAATTGTTAAAAGAGCCTACCCATTTTTAGATCAAAGTGTTTTTTTCAAAAATAGCAAAAAAGCAGGTGATTTAATTCAAATTTTGTCAAATAATGAATACTTATTCAAAACTAATGACGGTTCAATTATATTGGAGGTATGATGAGTGACTTTTCTTATAATTCTTATGAAAAAACAATTAAAAATTACTTTAATAATAATTATAAAATTGGAGGCTTTAAGAAATTAGAAAATAGTTTAGATGAAAATTTTTTAATACTTAGACACGATATTGATTTTGACATATCTAAAGCAAAAGAATTTGCAATATTTGAAAATGAGATTGGAACTGATTCGACATATTTTTTTAGATTAAATTGTAAATTTTATAATTTACTTTCTCCCAACACATTAAATATTATTAATGAAATATATAATCTTGGACACGAAATTGGAATACACCTTGAGCTCAACATACTTGAAAAATACAATTTTGAAAAGATAATTTATGAACTAATTGAAATTTTAGATAAAAATTTGAATATTAATATTCACAGCTATTCATTGCATGAGCCCAGCAGAATGGAACAAAAATTTTCACATAAAGATATATGTAATATGTTTGGCTTTACTATTGGCAGTTACGAGGATAGATTTTTTCGTGATATAAAATATTTATCTGATAGTGGAGGACGGTGGAGAGAAGGCCATTTTAATGAATGGATAAACAAAGAAGAAAAATTGCAAGTACTCACACATCCAATATGGTGGTTTAAAGATCTTTCACAAGATAGTTACTAAAAATGAAAAGAGAAATAACAGGTTCAATACTTTATTATTTAGACCTATTGAATATGGACTAACTGAACATAACTTAGAAGAAAAACTAGATAATAAACAAGAGTATAGATAAATAGAATAATGTAAACTAAGAAAATGTTAAAGGATAATAAAAAAATAGTTATCTTTGTTTATGATTTTCCACACAAGAAATCCTTAACTGGTTTGCAAATTATAAAAAATTCTAGTTTTAACAATGTATTTGTTATCAGTAGCCCTTGGCAGAAATTAAATTTTAGGAGATCAAAAAACAGAATAGCTGTAATTGAAGATGAGATTTTAAATCCAACAGATATAGCAAAGAAATATGGATGGGAAACTTTTGTTGCACTTCATAATTCTGAAGAAGCCTTAAATTTTTATAATGAAATTAAACCTGATTATGGAATTATTCTAGGTGCGAGAATACTTTCGAAAGATGTTATAAATTCTTTTTCAGAAGGAATTATTAATTTTCATCCAGGAATACTTCCCAATAATAGGGCTCTTGATACCATAAAATGGGCAATTTATCATAAAATTCCACAGGGAGTGACTGCGCATATGATAGATGAGAGAATAGATGTGGGTAAGAAGATATATGGTGAAACTATTGACGTAGATTTGGATGATACCATTTATGATTTGTCTTCAAAATTATTTTATCTTGAAATGAAACTTTTAAATAAAGTATTAAATCAAGATTTTAATTTTCCAAAACTAGAAAGCCTTGACAGTAAATATCCTGCACAAAAGGCTGTTAGCGATGAAATTGATGATAAGATTTTAGAAGATTATTCTGAATATAAAAAAAATTATAAAAAAATAGTAAACAGCTTTGAAAAAGATTAAGAATAGTTCAAATTACACCTTACAGGTCTTAGATAAATTAGGGAGTTTTTGTGTTAATACAAAAAAAAAGATTTGAAAAAATCTATTTTCTAACAATTTTTTTATATATATTAATTCTGTATTTACGTAGCCCCCAAATTTTATTAGAAGGAAGATTCTTTGCTGAAGAAGGGTCTATATTTTGGAGTTTTTCACTAGCAAATTCTTTTTTAGATACTCTTTTATATACTCCAATCATTCAAGGGTATTTTGGACTTAATACAAATATCCAAATTTTATTATCAAATTTATTTCCATTGCAATATTCACCATTAGTTACAGTTTGGACTTCAATCTTTATCTCACTATTACCAAGTATTGCTTACTTTAATTTAACCAAGAGTTCTGAAACTGACCTACATAGACTTTTAGTAAGTATTTCTTTCTTGCTTTTACCCTCATTAAATTTTTTGGAGGTATTTGCTAATTCAATTAACTCTCAAACATACCTTGGGGTAACTTCATTTATAATTATCATAAAAGGCTTTAATAGAGATACAAATAAGTTACATAAACTAGAATTATTTATCTTGTTCCTTAGTTTTTTTTCAGGATATTATTCCTTGATTCTTTTACCTGTTTTGTTTGCTAGGTTATTAATTGAAAAAAATAAAAAAATTATTTTACCAATTATTTTCGGATTTATTTCTGGCATCATTAATCTAAATGTACTATTTTATGCATTAAACAATAAAGCTCTGTACGAAGGAAAGCTTGATAGCAACACTGATTTAAATTATTTTTTAAGTATTTTCAAGAAAAGCTTGGTTCTTAATTTATTTACTGAAAAATATTTTAATAATAAAACTTTAGGAAACATTTTACTTTTTCTATTCTTAATTTTAACTATCTACATATTCATGAGTTATAATGTAAAAAACAAGATTGAGTTTTTCTATATTTATTTAGCCTTGGTCTTGGAGGTCATTTTAATATTTATTGGCCAAGCTGGGGAAACATATGACCAACGATATGCTGTAGTAGTCCCAACAATCGTATCTTTTATATTGATTAATTTTTTAAAAAGCTACAAGTTAGAAAAATATTTTTTAATATTTTTGATATTTATTGGCTGTTTGAATTTTAATTTTCAAAGATCAGATTATTTTATTGATTGTAAGGAATTTTGCATTTCATGGCAAGATCAAATTAGTAGTATAGATAACAATCCTATAATTGTTCATTGGCCGCTTGGAGAAGGAGATCCTTATTGGTATACAAACTTTAAGGATCCAAAACCAAATCCAGCACCATTTCAGATTGAAATATTTGGAGATGGTTATCTTCAGTTTTATGAGGTTACTTTAGTTGATATATTTAATTCAAATTTTAATTAGTGCAAGTCTATTTTATTATTAAGCAACTTTAATAAATTGAACCAGAAAAATGATTTGTTAAAAAACTATTTTTTATCCAAAAATTATATTATTACTTATTGATAATGTTGAGCTAGATGGATACTAATAACTTCACTATTTACAAAAATTAGAAATCTATATATATCTCAAACAAGCAAACAGTATTAAAATAACTTATATGTTAACAAAAGATAAAAGTCTAATTCCACTATCTGATCCATCAAGAGAGTTACAATATATAAAGAATTATTTTCCATCAATTCAGAAAGAAATTAAGTCAGGTGTTTATATAGGTGGAAAAAATGTAGAACAATTAGAGAATAAGCTAGCAAAGTTTTTTGATATTAAATATGTAGCTTCTCTTAATTCAGGTACCGACGCCTTGGCTTGTGCAATTTACTCTTTAGACATAGGGAAGGGAGACGAAGTAATACTTCCTTCCTTTACTTTTTTTGCAACAGCTGAGGTAGTTATAAATTCTGGAGCAACCCCCGTTTTTGCTGATGTAGAGTTAGAAACTCAGTGCATTAGTTTAGATAAAATTAAGCCACTAGTCACAAATAAAACTAAGTGTATAATTCCCGTACATTTATATGGAAATAACTCTGATATAGAAAACATTAAAAATTTTTGTTCAAAAAAGAAAATATATTTAATAGAAGATTGCGCACAGTCTTTTGGGTCAGCAACTAAATCAAATAAAAAGCTAGGGACTTTTGGGAATGTTAATGCCTTTTCAACCTATCCAAGTAAGACTTTAGGGGGAATTGGAGATGGAGGTTTTATAACTACAAATAATAAAAGCATCTATCAAGCTATAAATAAATACAAAAATCATGGTCAAACAAAAACCTACGATCATGTAATTTCAGGGATAAATTCAAGAATGGATTCAGTTAATGCCTTTACTCTGTTAAAAAAATTAGAAATATTTAATCAAATTAAAGACACCAGAAATGATGCTGTGAAATTTTATAATAATATTTTTAATAATTTTAATGAAATACAATCTTTCAATAATGATAAAAAAACAATTTACAACTATTACACAATACAATTACCACCTTCTAAACGAGGTTTTGTTCAAGAAGAATTAAGAAAAGATAATATTTTTACATCAATTTATTACAAAAAACCTCTACATAAACAAAAATCATTGGTTGATTATGGATTTAAATTTAAAGATTTAACAAATACTAACAAATTATCAAAGAGTGTCCTATCCTTGCCTCTGTATGCATTTATGACTAAAAAAGAGAAAAGCTATTTACAAAAGTCAATAAAGAAGGTTTTAAAAAAACATGACATTAACTAAATTTGCAATTATTGGATACGGATCAATGGGGTCGGTTCATCATAAGTCGATTTCCGAGATTGATAATATTATTCTTCATTCTGTTTTAGATACAGATAAAAAAAAATTAAAAAAAATAAATAATGATATAAGTGTATTTGATAAATTTAATGAATTTATTGATCACATAAAAAAAGAAAATGTTGATGGAGTTATTATTTCTTCTCCCAATCAATACCATTATGAGCAAGCAAAAGAATTAATTAATAATAATATACCTGTACTTATAGAAAAGCCTATAACCGAGTCTATTGATAATTTAAATTCTTTACTTAAAAAAGCTGAAGAAAATAATACTGTTTTACGGTGCGGTTTAATAGAGATTTATAATCCCATAATAAGTGAACTAAAGAAAACAAAATTTAAAAATCTTAAATCAATACATATTACAAGACATTCACCAAGAGTATCTAATGAAAGGAACTTAGGTGATGTAATTGTCGATCTTTTGCTTCATGATATTTCACTACTATTCGACATCTTCAACCCAATAGATCTTGAAATAGTTGGGTTTAATAAGTTTGATTTAAATGGTGAAATAGAAACATTTGAAATTTTATTAAGTATAGATAATAAAACAAGTGTTTTTATAAGTACAAGTAGAGAATCTCAAGTTAAAAAAAGAAACATAGAAATAATTGATAAAGATACAATATATTTTGTTGATTTAATTCAGAAGATTATCTATGTTACAAGAAAAGGAAGCCTAACAAGAGATAATAAGTCTTTCACAGAAAAAAATCAAAAATTCAAAATTGAACCTCTAGACAGACCTGAAACAGCAAAAATACAACTAAGAAAATTTCAAGAAAATATAGACTCAAATAAAATAGATAAAAAACACTTCGAGCTTATAAGAAAAAGCCATGATTTTATTTTTAAAATTGCCTAATTGTGAAAAAAATATATTTTAAAACCTTTAGTTCAATGCTTTTTTTTTACAATAAATAATATGGATCAATTAAAAAAAAATATTAACTTAAATAATTACAATAACGAATTCTCAAAAGCCTTATTAGATTCGGAAAATATTTTTTTTGATATTTATCAACATTGCAATTTTGAATTTGATTTAAATTGCGGGTCTTACTTATTTGATGGAAAGAACTATGAGTACTCTTTAGAAATGTATGATAAACAAAAACTTTTATTTGAAATATCAAAACAAATTAATAGTGTTCTAGAAATTGGTGTATATATGGGCCATAGTTTATTAATAATACTTTTGGCAAATCCTAATGTGACCTTTACTGGTATTGATATTGATGAAAAATATTCAGCTAAAGCAATAAACCTCCTTTCAAGTTATTTCCCAAACTCAAAACTTGAATTTATACATTCAGATAGTATTAAAGTATTAAAAAAAATAAATAAAAAATATGATCTTTTTCATATTGATGGTTCTCACAGCTCATTAATCATTTTTAAAGAACTTAAAAAAATATTCAAATTAGTAAATAATCAAAAATTAAGAGTTATTTTTGATGATGTTGATACTTGTCAAAATGTAATAGAGGCACTTGATAGATCATTTAAAATTGAAAAAATTATTTATGCAGAAAGTAAATGGAGGAATTGTTATTTAGAGGTAGATTTAAACAAAAAAATAATTAAAAATTTATTCTTATTTCATTTCTTCTTTTATACAAGCAACTACAGTATTTTTTATAAGCAATATAAATACAAAATTAAAAAACTAATTAAAAAAAGTTAAAATTAAAAAGAGGCTTGGTCACAATAAACACATGCTATATTGATATACAAAAATTCTACTAAGTCGATTGCTAAAATAAATACATATGAATCAAGTTAAAAAAAATTACATTTTTATTTTTTTAATAATATTTGTTGTAACTTTCATTCTCTCCTTATTTTTTAATTTATTTGATCAAAAAAATAATTTAGAAATTAATAAATTAGAAGAAAATATGTGTAAATATCACTATTCATCATTACTCAAAGAAAATTTTTCAGACACTTCAGTAGTTTTAGATATTCAATATAAAATTAAAGGACTCTCCGTTTTTCCAGATTTAAAAAACATACTATGTGTCGGAAAAGTCATAGATTATGAGATTAATTTTTATGAGGAGGTTGGCAATTTAACTTATGTAAAACTTAATTTATATGTATTTACTCACGAAAAAATAATTAACCTATTAAAAATTTTCTTATTAATATTTATAGTTTATTTCCCAAAACTTCCATTAATTAATGACTCTTTTAGCAAAAATAATAAAATCGTCATTCTTGTATTTTTTTTATTTTTAATAAACCTAATTTTTAGTCTCAAATTTTCGATTGTTAATTTAATTATTGATATTATTTTTTACTCAACTCTGATAATATTTTTTGTCCATTTTTCGCCACATATATCGAAAAATGGACAAAAAATCATGGACGAATTTTGGAAAAAAAACTTTTACAAATTAACTAGATGAAAAGATATGATTTGACCTTATCAAAGTTAGTATTTGTTTTAATTAGTTTATCAAGCATCTATATCTTAATTTACAATATATTGCACTTTAACCCTATTTTAGGATACGATGCAGAAGCACATTACAGCTATGTAGACTACCTATCTAGGTATCTACCAAATGATATAAAACTACCAAGTAAAAATGATACACGAGAATTTTTTAACCCACCTTTGGGCTATGTTGTACCAGCTATAGCACAAGTTTTATGCAGGAATATAATTGAGTCAAACAACTTTTTAATTGAGTGCCAACCGATTTATGGAAAGGTAACCCAAATTTTTCAATCATTATTATATGTTGCAACAATAATGATTAATTTGTATACATTGAAATTATTTAATAAATCAAATACATTGCTAAATACTGGGTATTTGATGTTGATTTCACTTTTTGCTGTAAATTATAGAACTTTATCAATGATAAGGGGTGAGCCTTATATTTTATTCTTTTTAAGTTTATTTTTACTCGTAATATTTAAAGCTGAAAAAAATCATTTTCACTTCAATTTTAAATTTATTTTTTCAGCTGGGGTTATAATTGCCTGTATTGCTTTAAGCAGACAATGGGGTTTTTTTCTATTTATTCCTTTGATATATTTATTATTTCTTCAAAAGCCAAAGAAACAATATTTTTTATTCTGGTTATATAGCTCTTTTTTGGGTGCTTTATTTTCTAGTTGGTTTTATATTGGGCTTTATCAAAAATATGGTTCATTTACAGCTTTTAATATGGAATCCGAAAATTTTTCATTTGCAAATCAAGCACGTCAATTTTACATCCCAAGCTTTAATAATTTTCAATATTTGTTTACTAAACCAATAAGGCCTAATTTAGATAATCAGTTTTTTTCAATATTATATTCAGATGTTTGGGGCGATTATTGGGGATATTTTGTTTTCACATCTAGGTTTATCGATATTGGCCGAAATCAAGAGTTAATCGGAGATTATTTAGCAAGGGTTAATTTGGTTTCTTTTTTTACTTCAACGTTAATAATATCCTTTTGTATTATTGTTTTTCAGAAATATAAATCAAATTTTTTAATAAAGTATTTAAATTATGCAATAATATTTAGCTTGTTAGGATATCTTCTTTTCACAATTAATTACCCAACAACAAGTGGAGATACTATTAAATCTACATATATTATTCAAGTATTTCATTTAATGGCTTTTATGGCTTCTATTTATTTTTATAATTTAAAGAAAACAAATCAAAGAATCTATAACTTATTATTATCATTTTTAGTAATTATTTATTTCCACAATTTTCAGTCTTATTTGTCCCACTATCCTTTTAATTTCCTTCCATAATTTAAATTTAAAATATTTGCTTGTATTAAATATCGTTAAATTGATAATCTATTATTGAGTTAAGTGAAAAAAATATTAATTACAGGTATTACAGGTCAGGACGGTTTATTCTTATCAAAAAATTTAATAGAAGCCGATCCTAATACAAAAATTTTTGGGGTATCTAGAAATGGAACAAATAATGTATTTAAAAAAAAATTACTAAATTTAGGCGTAACGAATTTAGATAATTTTAAAATCTATAACATTGATTTACTTAATAAGACTAAAGTAAGAGAATTAATTAACACACTTCAACCAACATCGATATTTAATTTAAGTGGACCAAGTTCTGTATATGAGTCTTTAACTCGTCCCAATAAGACTTTCCTTGAGATTACTATGATATTTGACAATTTAATAGAAGCTATGTTAGAAGAAAATATTATTATTCCCTTTTTTCAAGCTTCTTCATCAGAAATGTATGGAAAAAATAATGAAACGGTTTTAAAAGAAGATTCAGAATTTGCACCACAATCAGCATACGCCAAAGCAAAGTTAGAAAACCATAATAAGGTAATTGAACTTTCAAAACAATTTAATATTAAGTCTGGAATAATGTTCAATCATGAATCTGAATTTAGAACATCAAAATATTTATTCAAAAAAGTTATATTAGGCGCAAAAGAAATAAGTCAAAAAAAAACAAATAATCTAAAAATAGGAAGTCTAAAGTATGAACGAGACTGGACATTTGCTGGAGATGTTTCTAAAGCAATGATAAAGATTATAAATTTTGGTACTAAAAGTTCCTACATCATAGGGCGAGGACAATCGCATTCTATAGAATATCTGATTTCATTAGTTTTTAGCCATTTCAACTTAAACTGGAAAAAGTATGTTGAAGTTGATCCATCTTTATTAAGGGATGGAGATCCTGAAAAAATTGCTTGCGACCCTTCAAGGTTGAACAAAGAGTTGAACTGGAAACCAGAGTATACTTTTGAAAACCTTGTAGAGAGATGTGTTTTAAAATCGATGGAAAGTTAAATTAGAAATAAATATTATTAAAAATAAATTACTTTTTAATTTCAGAATTTTAAACAAATAAAAATATTTTTAATTAAAAGGGTTAGAGAGTTTATCTTATTAAATATTATCAAATTACCAAAATTTATGTGTTTTTATATATAGTTTTAAAATATTAAATCCCGATTCAGTAATTATTCTGAAACTCATCTTTGATTTACCATTAGCTCTATCAATAAATGAAATAGGATACTCTAAAATTGAATTTTTGTTACTTATCACCAAACTTAAAATCTCAACTAAAAACGAATATCCACTAGATTCAATATCTTTAAAATTAATTTCTTTTAAAATTTTTTGATTATACACTCTAAATCCAGATGTTAAATCATTTACATCTGTACTTAGTACGTGCTTAGCAATTTTATTTGAGTATTTAGAAAGAATTCTTCTATGGTTTTTCCAACCAATTATTTTTCCACCTTTCACATATCTACTTCCAATTACCAAATCAGTTGTATCTTTGAGAAGCATTTGACTCAAATCCTCTATACGATGAGATAAGTCAGCATCCATTTGAATTATTTTTGTATAGTTGTTTTTTAAAGCGTATTCGAAACCCTGTATCACTGCTTTTGCATAGCTTCTACTTTCTATCCTTCGAATCCCAAATAAATTATTATTAAATTGATTATGTTGTTGAACTAATTCAAAGGTTCCATCAGGAGAGCTGTCATCAACGACTAGTACATGTACTCCAATAGAAATAAGCTTATCGATTAAAGTTAAAATATTTTGACTTTCGTTGAATGTTGGAATGACAGCTATTGCTTTATTATTAAGATTAGTCATATATATCCTAAACGTTATATTAGGGCACTTTTAGAGATGTTAAATAAAAATATTCAACCCTTTTTTTATGAAAGTAAGTATTTGGTGGCTAAAATGTTATAAATGATTGATTGTAAATTTTATGTTATCCACAATTTAGAAGAGAGTAGATATAACAATATCATGGAACTTCTAGAAAAAAATAATATTCCAACTTCTAAAATTGAATTTATAAATCATCCAAACAAAAATGAACTTACATTTGAAATTAAACGTAAAGCTGTACAGAGAAACGCAAAAATTAAGGACGGCTGGATAAGCTGTAGCTATAAACATTATTTAGCAATAGAAAAAATAGCCCATGGTAACGAAGAATTTGGTGTAGTGATGGAAGATAATATTGGAAGTTTTTATGAAAATGTTTATGAAAGATTAAGTAAATATTTAAAAGAACTTCCAACTGACTGGGATATAATATATGACTCAGTGTGGGGTGATTATTCCCTTCTTAATGAAGAAATAGTAACTAGTGAAAAGCTGGTTTACAAAAAAAGTAATGAAGTTACAAAAAATATAAACGGAAAAATCATTTCTCACGGAGGAACAAGAGCAGCTCAATTTTATTTTGTTAATAAAGCTGGTGCAAAAAAACTATATGATAATTTTTTACCTTTTAACCATTCTGCAGATATGTGGATGAATGATGTACTAAGAAAAGCAAATATCAATTCATTTTGGTCTGAACCCTCGCTCGTAGTTTCAAAATTTAATAACAAAACATCAACAAATTTGAATTTGAAAGAAAATTTTTTCTATATATTTAAATCAAAATACCACAATTACCGATTAGGCATTTAGAAATATCGATTGACAAACTATTTTTACTGTTGACTTTGTTGATATGAGTATAATTTATATAAAAAAACCTGTAGATTGTAGATATAAAAGTTAAGAAGAATGAAAAGTTTTATACTTATTTACTAATATCTTAAGTATGAATTTGATAAAAAATATAATAACATTAATTTTTAGATTTTTGGGTTTTGTTGTTTTAAGAAATGAAAAAAACAATAAGATACTCAAATATGAATATATATCAAAGAATGTATTAAGAAAAGTTCAAAATACGAACTTAACATATGCCCGCATTCCTGAGCTTGATTCTAATGATGAACAAATAATTCAAGTTGTATTCGAAAATAATTTGACAATGGTATCAATAGATAGACTAATAGAAAGTCTTTTTTCAGTAAAACATGTCATCAAATCAAATATTAAGGGTGATTTTGTGGAGTGTGGTTCTTGGCGAGGTGGGAATGCTATTGCAGCACAATTAAAAATGTACAATCTTGGGGAAACAAGAAAAATTTATTTATTTGACACATTTGATGGAATGACTGAGCCAAACCCAGAGCTTGACAATAGTATTCACCAAGAAGACAGCGTACTAGATTTCTATGATTCAAATCAGGAAGATGAATACAACAAGTGGTGTTTTGCTTCTAAAGAAGAAGTAAAAAGCAATTTCACCAAATATGGAAGAGGTCTTAGTGGAGTACATCTAATTAAAGGCGATGTTAAGGAGACTCTCAAAATTGAGGAAAATTTACCTCAAGAAATTTCTATCCTAAGATTAGACACTGATTGGTATGAATCTACCTTATTAGAGTTAGAAGTGTTATACCCAAGGCTTGTTAAAGGAGGAATACTTCTTATTGATGATTATGGGTATTGGAAGGGAGCCGAATTGGCTGTAGAAGAATATTTCTCCAGACCATACACTCCTAATAAACCATTTCTGGCACGATCAGATAATTACGGAAGAGTATTAATTAAAAATGACTAGTACAATAAAAAAAATTATTAAAAAAATATTAAATAATTCCAATAAATCTAATATTAATCTAGTTGATACATTTCCGACTTTCATTCCAAATAGTAAGGGAAGTTATAAATATCTTGAAAAAATAATTGTACAAAATATTAATAATTCTATTAAAGCAATTAATAATTTGAACTCAAAAGAGATAAATTTTTATTTAAAAACATCAGATTTTCCAGATACAATAAATGCTCAGAATTTGAAAGATTTACTTGATAATTCAGGTTCGGACAAAGCAAATCATCATGATTACCATAAAGTTTATAGCTACATAATTGAAGACATTAAAAATGTAAAAAATATATTAGAAATTGGTATAGGAACAACAAACCCAAACGTAGTCTCTAACATGGGTACTCATGGCAAACCCGGCGCATCATTGATTGCTTTTTCTGAATTTTTGCAAAATGCCAATATTTACGGTGCTGATATTGATAAGGAAATTTTATTTACAGAAAATAATATTAAGTGTTTTCATATTGATCAATTAGATATTGAGACATTTAAAGTTTTAGATAAAATTAAATTTGACCTAATCATAGATGACGGACTTCATGCACAAATAGCAAATCTAAATACGTTAAAATTTGCTATGGAAAATCTTTCAAAAGGGAGCTGGTTTGTAGTTGAAGATATTCCTGATTATTCCCTAGACACCTGGGAAATTGTCTGCAGGTTATTAAATGAAGAACATTTTGTACGAATAGTAAAATCTACAAAGTCTTTTTTATTTATTTGTAAAATTAAAAGTAAAGAGAAAGGCTTATTTTAATTGAATAATTTAAAAACTGTTTTAATAGATACAAAAATTCGAAAATTTTTAACTACAGCATTGTTCTTTGTTATTCTATTTGTCCATTTTACAAGTTTAAAAACTGGAATTGCTCACAATACATCGTCTAATATATTACCAGGAATCGCCATACACTATGGGCTAGGTTTGCCCTACATTGACTACAACGTTATATATCCACCAGGTCTTTATCTGTTTTACTATATTATTGGTTTTTTTAAGATCAGTACTGCAATATTTTTCAAATATGTACACTTTGTCTTTGTAGCTATTTTTACTACTTTAAATTTGTACATTTTTGATAAATTAAAAATTCCAAGGATTTATTTTTTAATTTCTACACTTATTTTACTTAGTCCTGAAGTCATCTATTATGTTCTTCCGAATGATTTAATTGTCAGCACTTTTGTTTCAATTGCATTTGCGTGTTTCTTATTTTTCAAAAATGATGCGAATAAATTTTTGTTCGCAAGCCTTTTTTTTATGCTTGCAGGTTTAACAAAGGATTATTATTTGACTTTACTTATAATTCCATATTTTTATTTGTTAAAAAAGTTTACTTTTAAGAATTTTGTTTTCATAATGTTTGGAAATTTAATTGGTTTAACTTTAGTTGTAATATATGTTTCTAATTTTAATTTAACAAACCATGTTTTAAACTTATATCGATTTAAATTTGAGTCTTACTTTATTCAGTATGTATGGTTTTTACCAATAATTTTTTTAATATTTTTAGCTCTTCTATTGACTGGAAAATTTGCCAAGCTTTCAAATTTAGTTAATGAAATTGAAGAGAATTTAGTTTTTATTTATTTATATATTTCACTGCTATTTGCTTTATATATGGGGTTTGAAATTTATGGAGAATACAAAATTTACGGACACCATGCGATACCATTTACTTATGGATTTTTTGTATTAGTATTTTTACTAACAAAAAAGGTAGTTAGAGAAGAGTTATATAATATTTCTCTATTTTTTATTTTATTTTATTTTATTTTTAATTTATTTATTCTTACACCAAGAAGTTCAACGTTTGACTCTTATATGAAAGAAGGATATCTTAAATTTGATTTATCTAATTTTACAAATAGTCCAATACATAATTACCCATCAAATATTTCAGATTTATTTGATGAAAACCCAGATTACCGTTTATATGTAGCATTTGGATGGGGGGGGCCTGATTTTTATTTAGAAAAAATGATACAGCCTTATTCCAGACTATGGATAATGCAATATAGAATCATTCCTGATTTTGATTACGAAATATCTACTTTAAAAAATAAATTTATAGAAGACCCTCCAGAAGTTTTAGAGTACTGCGGTCTTTCAGACTACTGTCCAACTGATATGGATAATATTGGATTTGAAGAAAAATACATACCATATGGAGAGATAGTAACTAATTGTTATGAAGATTTAAAAAACAATTTTTATTTATTAACAAATAAAGAGTGTGTAAAAAATTTATTTAATTAGGTATTTTTTTAACTTTTTATTATGTATGTGTAAATTAGCTACTTCGTAAGTTTTACTTTCAAACCTAACAATTGGTCCTGTTTTTTTGAATTCTGGTTTATATTTTTTAATATACATATCTTCTCCTAAATATTGATTTGTACTCATTTCTTTAAGTCTTTTTTTTCTTGATTTCTTTTTATTATGGAAACCACTTAAATATTGACCATAGCTTGCTGGATCAAACAGAATAGAACTTTTCTTGTTTGGTAATGAATTTAATATATTAAAAAGTGTTGGTTCAAGCTTGTATACTATATTCAATATCACCATTTCATTTAACCTATTACCTTCATAATATTTTTTTTCATAAAACTCGACATTGGAAAATATTTCAAATATTTTATCTGCTACATTTTTAAGCAACAGAATTTTTGGGAAATAGCTGTAACTAAAATTTAGAAAGATATTGCTTACTTGTGTGATGTTAATTTTTTCTTTAGAGAATTCATTTTGTAATTCGTTAAAGGATTTATAAATAAGAACATCATTATCAAAGTGAACAAAATTATCTATATCTAACATCAACGCAACATCTAAAATAGCAAAAATTCTTTTTAAGGATGCTTCCCATAAAATATTTTCTTCATTATCAAAATAATTCAGGTCTTTTATTGATTCATCAATTTTATTCAAATAAGGAGTATCTATTTCTTCTAAGCTTATGTTTTGAATATCTTCTATTGAAGTTGATTTGTCTGTAGCTAGGATAATTTTTGAATTTTTATCGACTTTTTTAATATTTTTGATACAGAATTCTAGATGATTAGGTATTTCTCCAAAGTTTACAAGTATGTAGTTCATTAGTTATTTTCTAGTTAATTATACTTATCAACAACATTAAATTAATATTTAGTAATAAGTTGAGTTTTTTAAATTAATTTATTTTTAAAAATTTTATGAACAAATATCAATATAATCTCTCTGGTAAGCACCAATCAATGTTTGATGGTGATATGAGGATAAATAAAGCATCAAAAACACTTGCGGTACTACAAGATTTTTTAACAGATACTAAAGGGTTAATACTTTTAGATATAGGTTGTTCATCTGGAATAATGACTAAAGAATATTCGAAATCTTTTAAGAAGGTATTTGGTATAGATATAGACGAACAAGCTGTTGAATTTGCAAAAAAAAATTTTCAATCTACAAATATTGAATACATTGTTTCACCCATTGAAGAGTCCAGTTTTGTACCAGGAACTATAGATGTAATTACATGTTCACATATTTATGAACATGTACCATCTTCTGAGCTTTTATTTAAGAAAATTTTTGAGTTACTTAAACCTGGTGGAGTGTGTTACTTCGCTGCACAGAATAGATATAATTTAAATATAATTGAAGCACATTACAATCTCCCTTTCCTTTCGTGGATTCCAAAAAAAATTGCGAATATATACATAAAATACACCAGAAACGAGAATGAATATTATGAAACTCATTTGTCTTATAGAAACTTAAAAAAGTTAGTAAATAAATTTCAAGTATTTGATTATACTTTTAAAATTTTGAGAAATCCTAAACAATTTTCTGCAGAAGAGATGTTTAGAGAAGGATCTTTTAGACAAAAACTTTATATCTATCTTGGAAAGATTTTATATGTTTTTTTTCCTACATATATATGGGTACTAAAAAAGCCTAATAATCAAAAATAACTATTTAAAAAAATCTTGAATCAGTTTTTTTGAAGTTAATTCAATTTGATTCAAATTATTTTCCCATTTATAAATAGTAAATAATATTTCATCCATACTTGTGTCACTATGCCAGCCTAAAATATTTTTTGCTTTAGATGAATCCAGCCTCAAAACAGCTGCATCTTCTATATCTTTATTTTTTTCAATTTTGATTTCTACTTCGGCTCCCCAGATTTTATTCATCTTTTTTGCAATATCAATTACTTTAAAATGAGAATTTTTTTCAGAATTTAAATTAAATTTACCATGAACAGAGCTTTTTATACTCTTCTCAGCAGCAAGTATATAACCAAAAAGTGAATCAAGGACATATTGCCAGGGCCTAATTGAATTGGGATTTCTTAAGATAATATTTTTTTTACTTTTTAAAGATTCAACCAAGTCTGGAATTAATCTATCTTTAGCATTATCTCCTGGCCCCAGAACATTTCCAGACCTAATAACAGTCACATTTAAATTATTATTTATAGAGTTGAGATATGTATCAATTACATTTTCTGCCGCAACTTTACTCATGCTGTAAAATTCTTTACCACCCAATACATCATCTTCGGTATTTTCGATTTCCGAATTTCTGTAAACCTTATCAGTGGTTGAAACGATTAAAGCAGAATCACTAGCATATTTATCCACCATTTCTAAAATATTGAAAGTACCTAAAATGTTTGTCTTTAGAGTTAAGCTCGGATTATTTCTGGCCTCGGAGACAATTGATTGTGCAGCTAAATGAAAAATTACATCAAAATTATTTTCTATAAATATATTCTCAAATTCAGTGCATTTTTTACTAATATCTAGCGTATACTCTTTTTCTAAATAGTTTTTGCTATGAAGATTATATAATTTTGATGAGTTTGAGTTATTAGAAATCCCAAAAACTTTTGCACCATATTGATTTAAAATAAGTGCAAGCCAGCAACCTTTAAAGCCCGAATGTCCTGTTATCAGAATGTTTTTATTTTCCCAGAAAACTTTATCCATTTATTAGTTATTTTAATGCATTGATTTAAATTATTTGATTATGAGAATTTAATAATTTTCTTACTTTTTTCAACATGGGATGGTTTAAGTGCTTGCAAGTGTTAGATTTATCTATGTATGATAAAAAAGATTCAATCTATTTTTTCAAAAGTAATTTATGTATCAAAACTAACGAAAGTTAAAAATAAAAAGTATAGAATCGCTGCATCAGTGATGCTATCTAATTTAGCAGTTGGTATGGACGTTTTAATAATTGTCTTATTTGCATCTATTTTAAATAATGAAATTTATTATGAAAATGAAACATTAGTTATTTTTTTTGATTTTATGATTTCAAATATATATTTACTTCCATTTTTGGTTGTATTTAGGTTTTCCTTTTTATTTATTGAAAGACTAAATATTGAAGATTTGAGCTTAAAAGTAAATGAAAGTCTTAAAAATTACTTATTAACCTTGTCTTTTGAAAAAGGCAATATGTCTTCTAATGATTCTTATTACTTCATCAATCAAGTAAGTATGCATGCTTCAGCTTTTTATAGATCATTTACTATTTTTATAAATAGTTTGATTCAAATTATTGGATATTCAATTGTCCTTTTGTTTACGGACCCAAGTACTTTTATGTATTTTGCTGTTGGTGCTTTAGTCCTTGTGATGCCTACAAGATTCCTTTTGAGAAAAGGAAAGTATTACCAGCATCTTTCATTTGAAGAAGGTAGGCGTCTAAATTCATATATACAAAGAGTAATTGATAATGTTTTTTTAATAAAAATATTATCAACTATGAAATATGAGTTTGAGAAATTCTCGGAAACAGTTGGAGATTTCAATAAATACCAAATTAGAAATATTTATTATGGATCGCTAAATAGTATACTTCCTACTTTCGGTACATTATTCATTTTGGCTCTGCTGTTCACAACTGATATTGTCAAACAATTGTCTCTAGAGTTTATAGGAGTTCTTTTAAGATTATTCCAGTCTCTTAGTGCCTTAAATAATGGCTTTAACTTACTTGTTAACTCTAGTGTTCACGTAGAGGAACTTTATAAACTTGATAAGTCAAGCCCTGTTGTCGTGAAATCTAATTACATAATAGATAAGTCACAAAAGAACGCAGTTGAATTTTCCAATGTCAGCTTTCAATATCTTAATTCAGAAATTTTTATTTTTGAGAATCTAAATTTAAATATAAAAGACAAATCCCATACTATATTAACTGGACCTAACGGATCGGGAAAAAGTACTATTTTAGGATTAATTTCTGGGCTATATTTAGCAAAATCAGGAATTGTAAGTATTAATACTCCTAATAAAGGATATGTAGGAGTAACCCCTTTAATCATCCAAGATACAATGAGGAACAATTTTTTGTATGGAAATAATATGGATATAAAAGACAAAAAGATATTAGATTTGATGGAAGAATTTAATTTTTTTGCTTCTGTAAAGGAAAAAGATCTTGATAGAACTATTGATAATAAATCACTATCTTCTGGTCAATTACAAAAAGTCTCATTTATAAGGTCATTGTTAAATAATGCAGAAATACTTTTACTTGATGAATCAACATCTAATCTTGATTCAGAAGCTAAGAAATTAATTTTTAATATTCTTAGTAATAAAAATATTACAATAATCAATTCAACTCATTCAAAAGAAGATTTTGACTACCATCATGAAATAAAAATTGAAGTAGATGAGAATATAAGGAAAATTATTTGTTAGTCTTCCAATTGAACTTCAGTAATTAATTAGATTTGAGTAGTCTTTATATTCTTTATCTGAAAAGTTTTTAAGTGAATTATTTTTTTTAATTTTATGAAAAGCATTAAGTGAAATATTATGACATTGTTCTGGTTTTGAAAGTAAATTTTTAATAATCTCAATTAAGTTATCTTGCTCCTTTTCAAAAAGAATACCAGTAATATTATTGTCAATTATTTCAATATTATTAGGTATATTATTTGCAATTACAACACAACCTGCTCCCATTGCTTCCAGAATGGTTTTAGAATTTCCTTCATAATCAGATACTGAAAGATATATTTTATATTGTTTATAAGTCTCTAGTAATTCAGAATTATCAACCCTTCCCATGAAAGATATATTATTAACACCAGTGGCCTCTCTTTTCAGCTGTTCTGATAAAGACCCTTCTCCATAAATATCAATAAACAAATCACTATTTCTAACTTTTTCAATAACGAAATCAAAATTTTTTTGCTTTTCTAACCTTCCTACCATTAATATTTTATTCTTTCTAGCTTTTTTTGAAAACTGTTCATCAATCTTTACCCAGTTTGGCCTTAAAGCTAATTTTGAATTACTAAATAAATAATGTTTTCTGATGAAATCAAAATCATTTTTTGAAGATACGCTGTAGAGGTTACAAAATAATAATCCAACTTGAGTGAGTAAATAATAAAAATATCTTTTGTATATTGGCTTTTTTTCAAAAACACTAAATTTGTAAATATCATAACCAGTTCTAATAAACAAAGGTTTGAAACTAATTAGTTTTAATACAATAGCTATCCAAGCCCCCCATAGTTGATTTGTTTTAATTAGATCAAATTTTAATTTTATTTTAAACTTAATAAGAAAAGGTATGTAAGTACTTTTTATAATATCAATATATTTAAAATTTCTTTTTTTTACATATTCATAAACAGGTATTACATTTATACCTTTAAACCCTTTTAAGAATTCTCTATCTTCAGCGTCACCATAGGAAACTAATGTAAATTTTATATTATATTTTCTTGACATTACATTATAAAGCTCCAGCTCTCTTGAAAGCAATCCACTTTCATGCCAGTTTTTTAGAGAGATTCCATATGTCAAGAAAATAAGAACATTCATTTAAAAATCTATTGTATATATATAATGTATCATAAACTACTTATAGATGGATAAATTACTTTTAATTCATAACAATTATCAAAATATTGGTGGAGAAGATATTGCTGTTAGACAAGAGATTGAATTTTTAAAAAAACATTTTGAATTAAGAGAGGTAATATTTGATAACAGTAAATTAAGAACCTCAAGCCAATTATTCAATTTTTTATTTAACTCTAATAGGAAAAGTAAAAAAAGAGTTTTAAAGGAAATTGAAGAATTTAATCCTGACGTTGCATATGTACACAATACTTGGTTCACATCATCTCTTAGTATTTTTAAAGCTTTAAAGTCAAAAAATATTAAAGTTGTCTTAAAACTTCACAATTACAGATTTTTTTGCACACGATCATATTTAATTAATAAACATATACAAAACGAATACTGTATGGCTTGTGGAATTAGAAAAAAAAATTTTTCTTTTTTTAATAAATATTTTAAAGAAAGTTACTTAAAGTCTTTTTTGGTAAATAGATATGGTAGAAAATATTATAAAATTATTAAGAATCTTGACGGAACGATAGTTTGTCTTACTGAATTTCAAAAAAGTTTTTTAAGAAATTTAGGTTTTAGAAATCGAATCGAGATCTTTCCAAACTACATACACTCTCAGTTTGAATTTACAAATTCAAAGAAGGAAAATAATGTTATATATGCAGGGAGAATCTCCGAGGAAAAAGGTGTTGAAGAGTTAATTACTTCTTTTAGGGATGCAGGACTAAAGAAAACAAGACTTGTCATTATTGGAGATGGACCAGACCATAAATATTTAGTTAATAAATATGGTGACATGGTAAATATTTCATTTCTTGGTTATAAGACTAATTTTGAAACTTTGAAACTTATTGCAAATTCTAGAGCAGTAGTAACAGCAACAAAACTTTATGAAGGGCAACCTACATTGTTAACAGAGGCATCTCTAAGTGGTACCCCATCTATATTTCCTGATACTGGTGGAGTGAGTGAATTCTTTCCAAAGGATTATCCACTTATTTTTGAGCAGTTTAATTATTTTGATTTAATATCCAAAATGCAATTAGTTGAAGATGAAAAATTAATTGTAGAACTCGGAAGTCTTGCCAGAGAGCATATAGAAAATAGTTTAAAAGATGAATATTTAATCAAAAAATTTAAGGAAATTTTAAGTTGAGTCTTCAAAAAAAAGTTTCTGTGTTGATGAGCGTTTATAATTCAGAATCTCAGGTAATAGATTCTATGAAAAGCATTTTTGGACAAACATATAAAAACTATGACCTCCATATAATTGACGACTCTTCAACTGACAATACATACGATGTTATAAAAGAATATATTTCTGACTACCAAAACGTTAATTTGATTAAGAATAAAGAAAATCTTGGTTTAACAAAGTCTCTTAATATTTTAATTAATGAAAGCGGTGGAGAACTCATTGCTAGACAAGATGCTGATGATATAAGTTCACCCTTTAGATTGGAAAAGCAAATAAATAAGCTAGAGTATCTTAATTTAGATGCATGTACTACTAGAGCACTTACTTTAGATGAAAATAAGATAATCCCAAATTTTTCATATTACTTACCAAAAAAAATAGTAATTAAATATAAAAATCCATTCATTCATGGAAGTTTGATTATTAAAAGGACTGTTTTAGTCAACTTAGGGGGTTATAACGAAAATTTTTATTACTCACAAGACTATAAACTTTTTTACGATCTTATTAATAATAACTTTAAAATTAATATTTTAAAAGAGCCTTTATATTATTTAAATACAAAAAACAATATATCAAGCAACTTTCAACAGCTTCAAGAATACTATGCTAATTGTGTTAAAAAAAATAAGATACCAAAAATAGATATTAGAAATCAAATTATTCCTTAAAATGCAATTTAATAAATCAAAAATATATCTAAATAGAGCAAGAGAAAATTGGGTTGTCGATAGACTTACAAAAGAATTTTGTGGTTTTAATACGACTAAAACTACAAAGTTTATAAGTCAATCTGATAAAATTTGGATAATTGCTCCTTGGGTGTGGAAAAATATCTCCAAAAAACACTTAATTAATAAAAAGGTTGTATGCACAATTCACCATATAGATGAACAAAAATTTGATTCTGCAGATTTAAAAGATTTTAAAGATAGAGATGTGCATGTTAATCAATATCATGTTACAAATGATATAACCTATCAAAAGTTAGCTGATTTAACTAATAAAAAAATTGTAAAGATACCTTTTTGGATTAATCATGATACATTTTTTAATATTCAAGACAGAGATAATCTTAGAAAAAAATTTAATTTAAATTCTAGCGATTTTTTAATAGGTTCTTTTCAAAGAGATTCCGAGGGTTCAAATTTATTACTACCAAAACTATCAAAAGGACCTGACCAGTTTATAAAAATAATAGAGTATCTAAACAAACAATACCCAAACTTAACAGTTGTACTTACAGGTTGGAGAAGAGATTTTATTATTAATAAATTAAGATCAAAGAATATAAATTTTAGATATTTTGAAAAAATTAATACTAAAATAACTAACGAACTTTATAATTGTTTAGATTTATACATAGTAGCCTCCAGAGTAGAAGGAGGACCGATGGCAATATTAGAAGCCGGGTTAACAAAGACCCCAATAATTTCTACAGATGTAGGAATTGCAAGTGACATATTGAGTTCTGAATCAATATATAACATGGATAATTATAAAACAGCTAAACCTAATATCGAATATGCATATTCAAAGAGTTTGAAATTTACTCAGGAAAACATTAATAATGAATATTTAAAAGTGTTTGATGGTCTTTATGAAAGTTAGTATTGGAACAAAAGTAAAAGAAGGACCTTGGGGTGGAGGTAATTTATTTGCTAAAAATTTACAATCATATTTACAAAAAAATGGGCATGAAGTAGTTAATGATTTATCGGATGAAGATATTGATATAATTTTAATCACTGAACCCAGAAAAACTTCAGAGTCATCAGCTTACACACACTGGGATGTACAAAAATATTTGAGCTATGTAAACAAAAATACCATAGTAGTTCACCGAATTAACGAGTGTGACGAAAGAAAGGGAACAAATTATGTTAATAATTATATGATGTCAGTTAACAAAATAGCTGACTATACAATTTATGTTAGCTCTTGGCTGAGAAGCCTATATGAAAAACAAGGCTTAGTAGATAAAGTTAGTTCCGTAATTCTCGCAGGTGCTGACAAAAAAATTTTTAACAACATTGGATTTAAACCGTGGAACAAAAATGAAAAATTGAAAATAGTTACTCATCACTGGGGTGCTAGCTGGAAAAAAGGATTTGAAATTTATAAGGAATTAGATGAATTAATAGCTAATAGTAGATGGAGTAGTAAAATTGAATTTTCATATATTGGAAACCTACCAAAAAATTTTAAATTCAAAAATTCAAAATCTATTCCCCCTCTTTCAGGTTTAGAGCTAGCAAGTAAAATTAAAGAAAACCATCTTTATTTAACAGCTTCGATAAACGAACCATCAGGCAACCACCATATAGAGGCAGCTCAATGCGGACTTCCTCTACTTTATATTAACAGTGGTGGAATTCCCGAGTACTGTTCAAAGTATGGTTTAGAATTTAATCAATATAATTTTGAAGAAAAGCTAAATGAAATATATTCTGATTATTCCAATTATCAAAAAAAAGTTCAAAAGTATCCAAATGAATCTGAAAAAATGTGTGAAGAATATTTAAATATTTTTCATAAATTATTGAACAATAAATACGAAATAATTAAAACCAAAAAATTTAATAATAATTTATTTGAAAAATACTTATATTTATTTATAAGGAAGATTTCTTTATAAAATAATTTCTGATAAATTTTTGGTAAAAATCTCAATATTATAAATATCATTAATTATTTTTTTTGCATTGCTAGATAATTTCTCAGAGAAATCTTTGTTTTTGATTACTTTATTAATTGAGTTGATCCACTCATCAAGTGAATTATTTAAAAAAACTATATTTTCATTATTAATAAAATTTTCAAAATCCCAGAAACCTGAAGTTTTTGTAATTAATACAGGAGTTTCCATAGACATTGATTGCAATGCAACACTTTGTCCACTAGGTTGCATAGATTCCTTTAGTGGTAGTATCGTCAAGAGTGACTTAGAATAAAACTCTTTTATTTCAAGGTCATTTAACTCTAACGAATTCCAGCTCCCTTTAATATGTGTGACATTTTTTTTGTTTATCTTTTCCATTCTTGAAGAAATAACAACAAAATTTATCGAGCTAAGACTATCTATTAATTCAATAAGGAATTCATAATCTCTGTTTTTATCATTTCCAATAAATAGAATGAATTCCTTATTATTTAATTTAGGATTATTCCAAAATTCTGTATCAACACAAAATGGTAATAAATGAAAACGATCTGAGTAAGATCTATACTTATTAATAGCAGCCTTGTATTCCCCTTCACCAAGAAATATTAAATTATCAGATACTTTTATTAAGAGAAAATTTAATACTTTCTTTGATCTTTTTTCCAAATCAAAATCTGAAAACCCCATAATAAAAGTAGAAATATTAATATTTCTAAACAGTTTTAAAAAGAATACAACTGGCAAGGTAGAGTATCCGATATTTTGATTGGTATTTATAATATGTGTACTTTGATAAAATTTTTTTAAATTTTTAAAAGTTAATATTTTTTCTGTATACATAGGCACTTTTAATATATTTCGAATTAATTTAAATATAAAATTAGATATTAAGTTTCCTGATTTCGATAATTCAATAATTGAACATTCGTTTACAGGGTTTTTATTTAAATCAAAAAATGAATAAAAAAATTCTTTAGGAAAAACCCGCTCATTTGAAATTCTTGAGGTTCTACCTTCTTTAAAGATGTAAGTTATTTTATTCAAACATATTAAATTATATTATTAAACTACGAATTAGATGCTTATTAAAAATATTTTTACATATTTATATTTTGTCCTATTGATTTTACTTTGCATTTTTTCACGCTCTTTTGCTGGTTTGCACATTTCTCAATTTCGCTTGGGAGAGCTTTTGATTGGAGGTGCTTTATTAAGTTATCTTATATTTTTTATATCCGGAAGAAGCAAAATTTTAAAATTAGTGCCAAATTTTTTAATTGTAAATCAATTGAAGATAATTTTTTTTAGTACATTTTTTCTTTTAGTTTTTAATAGTACAAAAGAGTTTGATCTTGGTTCAATTAGGAGAAGTTCTTATGTTTGGACTTTAATATTTCTATTATTTGGCGCTTATTTGCTCAAAGACTTAGATAAACCAATACAAAGTTATATCTTTGCAATTAATTTAGTTGCTATATATTTATTTTCATATGGATATTACCCAAATTTTATAATTAACTTTTTCAAACAGTTTTCTGATAAATTTGACTTTACCAAAGCTTCAGATATATTTTTATCATTATTGGTAGCCAACCAGATTGTCATCAGATCGGGCTTTAATAAAAAAATATCTCTTGTATTCACTATATTTTCTTCTTTTGCCTTTCTTCCATATTTTATATCTCAAAGCAGAGGTTCAACGCTCGCATGCTTAGTTTTTATGTTTATATTTTTATACGAGATGAGAAATACACTAATTAAATATAAAACTTTTACTTTTATTACAATAATTGGTGGTTTAATAATATTTATTTTTTCAACTTTATTAATTACCCAAAGAATAGAAAATAATTCAGTATTTGAAGGTAATTTTCAAAATGAAATAGTAGTTGCCGTAGATGATAATTTAAAAAATAAAAATATAAAAGAAGGATTTTTTGGTTTTTATTTACAAGATGGACGGCTAATGTCTAAAGACAACACAACCAATTGGAGATTAGATATTTGGCAGGATTTATTCTGGGATTTAATTTCCAATGAAAATATTTTAATTGGATATGGTTTTGATTCAATTTTTCCCGTTATGTTAGACCCTACAGCTCCAGGAAGGCTTGGTAGAGATGGATTAAATGAAAATGTACACAACTATTTTGTCAACATACTTGGGAGAGGTGGATTACTACAGTTAATTCTTTTTATTATTCTATATTTTACATTAATTAAAAATTGGATGAAAATAGAGTCTAAATCTTTGATTTTTTCTTATTTAATACCAGTCCTAATAGTTTCTTCATTAGATGTAACAATGGAAGGGGTACAGTTTCCTATAATTTTCTATTCATATCTGGGATTATTTGCATATTCAGATTAAGAATAAGATTATATATCTATTATTCTTTATAAATACATTACAATATAATCAAATATGAAAAAAGCTCTCCTTACAGGAATAACTGGCCAAGATGGATATTATCTTACAAGACTTTTAATTGATAAAGGTTACGAGGTTCATGGGACAATAAGAAGAACATCCTCCATTAATACATTTAGGCTTGATCCTTTAATTTCAAAATATCAACCAGATGGCATTTTAAATCTTCATTATTCAGACTTACTTGATTCATCATCGTTGGAACTCCTAATTAACCAGATAGAGCCCGACGAAGTTTACAATTTAGCAGCTCAATCTCATGTATCAGTTTCGTTTAAAAATCCTATATATACAACTCAAACAGCGACGTTGGGTTCTATTTCAATTCTGGAAGCTATTAGAAATTCAAACAAAGATGTGAAATTTTATCAAGCATCTTCTTCTGAGATGTATGGAGGAGACTCAAAAGAGTTGCTTAATGAGCAATCACTATTTAATCCAAAAAGTCCCTATGCGGCATCAAAAGTATTTTCTCATAATATCACCCAAATATACAGAGAATCATACGATATATTTGGTGTGAATGGAATATTGTTTAACCACGAATCACCTTATAGAGGAGAGACTTTTGTTACTAGAAAAATTACAAGAGCACTAGGCAGAATTGCATGTGGACTACAGTCAAAAGTTACTCTAGGCAATTTAGATGCATCTAGAGACTGGGGGTTTGCAGGTGATTATGTAAAAGGTATGTGGATGATGTTGAATCACGAAAAAGCAGATGATTGGGTACTTGCAACTGGTGAAACACATACAGTTAAAGATTTTTTAAAAATTGCGTTCGAATACTTAAGCTTAAATTATGAAGAATTTGTTGAGACTTCAGATAAATATTATAGGCCAAACGAAGTAGAGTACCTTTTGGGTGATTCAACAAAAGCTAGAAAACAGCTTGGTTGGAAGCCTGAGGTTGAATTTGAGCAGTTAGTTCACATGATGGTTGATTTTGATTTAAATCTTGCCAAAAGAGAAAAGCTATTGATAGATGAGGGTTATTTAAAACCTACTTGGGAAAATTTCACTTCCTAGCAACATCATAATTTTCTGAAAACCATTTGAATGTTTTACTGATCCCATCTCTAATTTTTATTCTTGCTTTCCATCCTAAGCTATTTAAATAACTTGAATCTAATAACTTTCTTGGATTACCATCAGGCATGCTTTCATCAAAAATAACCTCTCCAGTAAAAGAGGAAATATCTTTTATAAGATAGGCCAAGTCCTTTATAGTAATTTCTTCCGATGAACCAACATTAATTAGTTCTTTTTCGATATTATTTTCAATAATGAAATTTACTGCAGCTGAAAAATCATCAACGTGTAAAAATTCTCTCAGTGGGCTACCTGAACCCCAAATTTCAATTGATTCTTGATTATATATTTTTGCATTATAAAATTTATGAATCAAACTAGGTATAACATGTCCATTTTCAAGAGAAAAATTATCTCTATAACCATATAAGTTAGTAGGCATCAAGTTTACAACAACAGATCCGTATTGATATTTTAATGATTTTCCAAGCTCAATTGCTGTAATTTTAGCTAATGCATAAGGGGAATTAGTTGGTTCAAGAACTCCTGTCATAAAACTATCTTCATTTATAGGGACAGCGGCCCCTAAGGGGTATATGCAACTACTTCCTAAGTTTATTATTTTAAGGTTCGGTTTATTTATTGAAGATTCTAGAACATTTATATTTATTTTTAGGTTTTCAAGTAAAAAATCAACTCTTTGCGTATTATTCGCATTTATCCCTCCAACTTTTGCTGCGGCATTTATGATAAGATCAGGATTTTGGTTATCTATATACTTTTTTGTACTTTTATAATCAAATAAATCTAATTCGTTTCTGCTTGGAGACTGAATTTGTAAGTTTTTGTTATGAGAAAGTGTTTCATTAAGAGATGAACCTACAAGCCCAGAACCACCTAGCAATAAAGTTTTAATTTTCATATCTTATCTAATTAATAATATAACAGCAGTAAAAAAGTATTAATCTATAAATTAATATCGATTGTTTATAATATATATGATGAAATCTTTACCCTATTTAGTTAACATTCCTCCCTTTATGTTTAGAGGTGTAGACACAGATAATTTTGGTTTTATCGAAAAACTTGTATTTATTATAAAGGGAAAAATTATAAGTAATATCATTAATAAAACTAACGGTAAAATATTTTGTTTATTAATCAATTTTTTTTATCCAAAAGAAAATTCCATATACTATGAAAACAAAAAGTACAAAAAAAAATTAAGTGATTCAAAAATTATTAGTTTTCCAAATAAGAGAATTCTCAGAGTAGTTAATAAACCTGATATACATTTAGAAAAATTATTAGCTTCCTACTGCTTGGATAATATTGAAATATTAAATAACGATACTGTAATTGATTGTGGAGCAAACGTGGGGGAGATAAAAATTGCATTAAACTTTCAGGATAAATTTCCAAAGTATATAGCATTTGAACCAGATGGAGACACATTTGAATGTTTAAAGTTGAACACAAATGATAAATATACGAGACTTTTTAAACAAGGATTATCTGACTCGCAGTCTTTAAAGCAATTTTATCTAGATAATGAAGGTGGTAATTCTTCAGTAATTGATTTTGGATCAGGTATTAATACATTAGTTCCGTGTATTGATCTAGACAGTCTCAATATTGATTATAAAGTTAAACTATTCAAAGTTGAAGCGGAAGGCTATGAACCAGAAGTACTTTTAGGGTCTTTAAAAACTCTAAAATACATTGAGTACATCTCTGTAGATTTTGGTGCAGAAAGAGGTATAAGTGAAGAAAATACTATTCCCGAGGTAAATAAAATATTATACAAAAATAACTTTGAATTGATTAAATTTAGCAAATATAGACAAATTGGACTTTATATGCAAAAAGAATATAACTTTTAGACATGCACCAATCAAAACTCTGGTACCACTCAATTGAAGAAGGTATATTACAATTACTTCAGAAACTTAATAGGCCCGAAACTAATTTTGAATTTAATCCAGTTCTTTTGGGAAATACTAAATCAGGAAATAAAATAAAGCTTGGCCCCTCAATTTACGCACTTAAAATACTTAAAATTTTAAATAACAAAGAATTTTTAAACAACAACAAAATTTTTGAATGGGGAGATTTTATTAATTCATTTCAAAAAAAGAATTCTAAATTTCCCACAAACTCATTTATAGATGAAGATTATTTAACTGAGATAACAAAGTTTAATTTACAAAATGACTTTAAAAATTTAATCAAGAAAATAATCTTATCTTTTAATGAAAAAGTACCTTTTGAAGAAAACGAAAAAAAAATAGTGAAATCAGTTAAAGCAGAAACTAAACAAGCTATTTCTATTCTTCATGAATTCAATATGAAAAATAAATATTTGTATATAGATTTTCCAAGACTAGATTCAAGTATTAAAAATTATCTCGATTCGTATAATTGGCAGTACCCATGGAATAGTGGTGCTCAATTTGCAGGTCAATGTTTATTTATTTCTACGCAAATTCCAGAAGACGAAAGACTTCAA
>Ga0129342_1000069_pt1 | contig 33300 bp, 32 predicted proteins | sample CPBDNA_5_FD_94426 | JGI IMG/M metagenome (GOLD analysis project Ga0129342, IMG submission 94426) | Freshwater to marine salinity gradient microbial communities from Chesapeake Bay, USA - CPBay_Sum_15_0.2_DNA | ecosystem: Environmental > Aquatic > Marine > Coastal | place: USA: Chesapeake Bay...
AGATTAAAGGAATGTATATAGAAGACGTGAGAACGAATAAATCAACTAAAGGTCCACCTTCACTAAATTTATTTGCAAAAAATGTGACAACAATAAAGAAAATAGCTATCTCAGCTCCTTTTAAAAATTGAGTCTTGTCAGAATATTCATTAAAAAATTTAGTTAAAAAATCAGGATAGTAAACAATGTTATACATGAACTGTGTTATTAAACCTAAGTATCCTAGATAAAAAAAGTTTTTTGTTATTTCTATGTTTTTAAAAATTAGATACCCAAAAAAAATAAAGGAAATATACCAAATATACACACTTGACTTATAAAGATACAAATCTAAAAAATTTGCTGAATTGATAAGATTATAAATAATAAAATAAGAAACCAATAATAAGTAACTGAAAACAAATTTTGAACTAAGGTTGTTTCTAAAAAATTTATTTTTGTAGATTACTACAGATAATAAAAGAATCGAAAAACCAGTTAATATTTCACCTAATCGAAATCCAAATATGTATAAACCCAGTAATGAGCGGCCGTTTATTAAAATTACTAAAATCAAAATAAATAAAATATTTAATATAAAAGATTTGTATTTATTAAATAAATTAACTGACATTCTTGATAGTATACTTTGTTGTTCCTAGTAATTTTTTTATAGAATAATATTTAATATACATATACCTAAAAAATTTGTTTAAGAGATACCTAAAATATATATTAAACTTAGACTTTAAATTTCTCTCATCTATAATTTCAAACTTTTTTTTGTAAATTTCGTTAAAAATTTTATCAAAATTATTAGCAGCATTTAAAAAATCATACGGGTATTCATTTAGCTTGTATATTAAATTATCATAATTTTCTTTTATTAGCTCTAGAGACTTTAAAAAGTTCTCAATTTCATAACTTACACCGTAATCTTTACAATACTCTGACGTTGCGCCGCTATTTACGTACAAAATTGGTAAGCCACATAATGCTCCTTCCATATGGTGGTTTCCTGAAGGCTCATTTTTAGAAGCTGTAATATAAACATCATGCTGTTTTAATTCATTGGCTAAATTTTTTCCTTCTAAGGGGTCTAAAACTATAATATTTTTGAACTCTATATCTTTAGGTTTGTTTCCTATAAATGTAAATTCAAACAAATCTCTATATTTATCAGAGTTAAGGAAATTATCTAATTGTTTATATTCTAAATACCCTTTCATTAAATTGTTACTCCAATGATGTGTAACAAGTTTTAATTTTGATTTTTTATTCCAATATGTTTTATTCTTATTATTAAAAATATCTTTATTTGGACCTCCTTTGACTACATAAGATTTTTTCTTGCTTAAGTCAAAATTATTAAAAACATTTTTAAGCCAATCACTAACAAATATATTTACATCAACAACTGCATTAAATTTATTTAACTTAAAATTAATGTTCTTGGTTCCTTTTCTTTCATCACACTCATTAAATCTTTGAAATACAATTGCTTGGTCATTGGTAAATTTTAAATAATATTCAATATCATAACTATCAAAACTTGAAGTTTCTGAAGAGATAAGTGGGTTAGTTAATAAAATTATATCTATATCTTTATCATTAAGGTGATTAATTACAGTATGTCCTTTATTTTCAAGATAATTAATAAAATTTTTTAGAAACTCATTACCTCCCCCAAAAGGGCCATCTATTATTTTTGAACCAATGCTTATTTTCATAAATTTTCTTTTTGAATTTTCTTAAAAAAGCTCTGCTGTTCTTCAGTTTTAAGTGACGAGATATTGTTTTCCATATTTAGAACATATAGCTTGTTTTTTAAAATTTTTATTTTATAACGTTTTTTCAATAAATCTATAAACAACTTGTAATCTTGAGCGTACTTTATGTTTTCATCATACATTCCTATATCTAAAACTACATTTTTTTTAATCATTAAAGTTCCATGAATAAATGGATTTTTATATTTAATAACAAAACTTATTGGTAGTAGGTGTGAAAATCTTGGTATTGCTTTTTTTGTATTTTTTATAAAACCTCTTGTGGTGCACGCATCTAATTGAGATTTAGATAGCGAATTATATTGAACTTGAAGCCTAGATTGAAGACTAATATCATCACTATCTTGTCTAGCTAAAATTTGTCCTTTTGATTTTTTTATTAAAATATTTAAACATTTTGTTAAACCGAGATTATCTTTATTTCTAAAAATTTTTAAACGGCTATCCTTTATATTGCTTATAATTTCATATGTTTTATCTGTTGATCCATCATCTATAACCAATAATTCAATGTTTTTATAACTTTGCGTAAGGATACTATCAATCGATTTTCTAATATTTTCTTCATCATTATAAACAGAAAGTAAAACTGAGATTAAAGGAGTTTCAATAACTTTATTCATTTGAATTAAAAATATATTCCAAGTTTTTATTTAATATATTCAAACTCATATTTTCAATGGTATGATTATAAATTTTTTTACTTTCTTCATTAAGAAGTTTTTTATCTTCCAAAAATAATATTTTTTTTACTAAATCAGAATAATCAAACTGTTTAAATGAAAGTTTATAATCATCTGGAAAATACTCATCCAACCCCCCAAAGGATGGATAAATTGATGGTACCCCATAGGCTGATGCTTCTGTTATTAATCTTGGTTGTCCTTCAAATATTTTTGTTGCAGTGATTACAGCCCTAGCCTGTCTAATTATATCTTTAGTTTTATTATTTTCTAGAAAACCCAGAAATTCAATATTTTTTGAAGAGTACTTATTTGTTATTTCATTTTCTAGTTGACCAGATCCAATAACCAATAATCTGAGATTAATTTTTGATTCCTTCCAGGATTCTAATAAATCTTTTACTCCCTTTTGTTCGGTTAGAGAGCCAGCATATACTACATATTCACTATCAGCCGAATATTTGTAGCCTTCAGATATTTCAAATGGGTTATAATTTTTAAAAACTTTATCTTCATTAACTCCTTTTTTAATCAAATAATCCTTACAAAATTCATTTAAAGCAATAATTTTTAAATTGTAATCCCTGAGTATATTTATATATCTCTTTCCGTACATGACCACAAAAAAAGACTTTATAAATGAATTTCCAAAATACTTATTGAATAAACTGATTCTTGTTTTTTTATTACCACATTTAAAACAAAAGTCTTTACCAATAAAATGCTTAGAGGCACTAAAGGTATCTGTGCATGCAAATCTAAAATTATGAATTTTTAAAACAACTTTAATATTTTCTTTTTTTAAGAGATTAAAAATACCTAGATTTGCCTTAAACCATGTGTTGTGAATATAAACTATATCTGGTTTAAAAGTGTCTACTTTTATCTTTAGTGCTTTATTAGATGCTGGGTTTGAAAGGGTGAAAAAGCTAATTAAGTCATATATATTAAGATTTTTAGCGTTGTCAAAATTTATATAATCTACTTCATAGAATTTTTTTAAAAATTTTATTTCTTCATCAAAGTTAGAATCTTCTCCACCATAATTTTTATATTTAGTATTAATTACTAAAACTTTTTTCATTTTAACTTATCAATTTTCATAATTTTTACCACTTCCATGGTTGGCATCGTAGTAAAACAAAGGCTCGTCTACATAAACTAAATTACTAAGTTGTATAAGCCCCAACCAACAATCATGGTCAGAAGTATGTTCAAAATAAGGAGTCCTATACAAACCTCTAAATCCACCTAATTGTTGGATTAAATTTCTTTCTACTACGACACTTGATAAAACAACAGAGTTGTGATGCTTTAAAAAGTCATAATCCCAAACTTTGGGGAATGAACTGAATTTAAAATATCTTGTAAATTTATACTTTTTTTTAATTTTTTTAAAATGATGTTCTGCGTTATAGACTAAATATTTTTTATTTTCATCATATATACCGTAACCAAAATAACCATCGGTACATGAAAAGCCAATATTTTTGCTCTCCATAGTAAAAATCTGTCGTTCGAGTTTATTTGGCAACCAAAAGTCATCGTCATCAAGAAAAGCTATTAAGTCACCACTTGCTTCAGAAATACCATAATTCCTTACTGCCGGTCTTGAACCACCCCAGTTAGGTGTACTGTTTCTATTAATATGTATAACTTTAGAAATACTTTTTAATTCTTTTGAATAATAACCTTCTTCTGTAGATCCATCATTAACTACAATTATTTCGTAATTATCATATGTTTGATTTTGAATGCTACCAATTGCATTGAGTAGAAATTTGTACCTATTAAAAGAGGGAATAATGATGCTTACTTTATTTGTATTCATTTTTAATACAATTTTATATCAAAAGAAATATTTCAGTTATAACTTATTATTTTTCCTATTTTGTTTAAGTTTAAATGCAGTATATTAAAATTAAAGGAATTTTTATGCTAAAAAACTTTAAAAATCATGAATTTCTTAATGGCCAAAATTTTTCTAAAATTGCGAATGTTATATTTGCTATAAATGTTCCTAATGAAGATTTATTTAACTTTAATCTTGATGACTATAAAATTATCTCAAAAAATAATGAATTTACTGGGATAAAACTTAGAAATTTAAGAATTCAAAATGGTGATATCGTTTTTTGTAACTCCAGTTATCTAAGTTTGTTTTTCAAATATTTAAATCGGTTAAATGAAATTTCGTCAATAACTTTAATTACATCACAGTCTGATTTTTCAATTACAAGAAAGGTATTCATCAATAAACCCGCAAGTATAAAAAAGTGGTTCGCAGTTAATGTAGCATATGAAGATAGTTGCCTAATACCAATACCGCTAGGACTTGCAAATAATTATTCTCCAAAAAATATAAGAATTAATGATTTAGTAAATTTTAAATTTGAGAAAGTTGAAAAAGTGAACAAGTTGTACGTCAACTTAAGAAAAAGTACTAATTATAAGGAAAGAGATAATATTGAAAAACTATTTGAAAATAAAGATTGGGTGGTTATTAAGGAACCTAATTTATCAATAGATGACTACTTAAAAGATTTAAATAAATATAAATTTATTTTATGCCCATGGGGCAATGGATTTGATACTCATAGGATATGGGAAACTCTTTATTGTGGGTCAATTCCTGTTACTAAAACTCATATTGGTTTGTCTTTTGAGAGTTTACCCATAATTTCTTTTGAAGATTTTAATAATTTATCTATTGAAAGCTTAATAGCAAAGTCTAATGAAAAAGATTTTAATACTGCTGCTTTAAATTTGAATTACTGGAGTCAGATTATTAAAAAAGACATAAAATTAAATATTGGAATATCTAAAAGCATAAAAGAAATAAGTTATATAGAGTTTTTGTTTTGGTATCGAATTAAGATTTTAAGTTTTGTATTAAGTAAATTAAAAAAATTTAGATTTTATATTAAGAAGTTTGTTGAAAAATTAAACAATTTCTTTAAGTAATCTTTTACCTTGGTTAAGTTCAATTTTAAAGTGACGTGTATAATTCTTAAAATTATCAATATCATGTGTTGAGTTAACTATTGTTAAGGTACTATTTAAAAGTAAATTAAATACCGTAGATTTTGTATTTTCGTCTAAATTAGATGTAGATTCATCTAAAAATAAGACTTCAGCATCTGAGAGAAGTGCTCTAATAAATGCAATTTTTTGCATTTGTCCTGATGACAAACTTTTATTATCTACTTTAAAATCAAGATTAATTTGAATAGTTTCATCAAAAAGTTTAAATTTATTTACCATGTCTATAATTTCTTTGTCACTTTTAAGATTTTTATTTCCATACATAAGATTTTCTCTCAATGACATTGTAAAAATTAATGGGTTCGGCCCTATAAAACTAAGTTTTTCCGATCTTGCATAAACTTTACCAGCACTTGGATAAAATACTCCAGCTAATAGACCAAGCAAAGTACTTTTACCAGTTCCATTAGTACCAGTAATTAATGTATGGGATCCTCTTTGTATAGTTAAATTTAATCCTTCAAATATATTTATCTCACTATTCAAATATTTAAAATCTACATTTTTTAACTCAAAAACTGAATTATTTTTTGGATCATTTTTAATAACATAATTTTCACGCATTGATGAATCTTTAAATCTTTCCAATTGATAGAATGCATCTAGATGTACATGTGCATTTACAATTTGCGTCACAGCACTTGACATACTTGATAATGACTGAAACATTCTCAAAGTAACACCCATAAAAGGAAGGGTGATATTAAAAATATCATTTAAAAAAAGTGCTATTATCGATATCAAAAAAACAGTAATCAATGGTGCTATGTATGAATTTAAAATTGTTAGTCTGTGCTTAGTCATGTTGTCATCAAATAAGCGTTTAGTTATTTTTAAATATCTATTTGTTTCATCTTGTTCTCTTTTTAATAATTTAATTAAAAAAACATTACTCAAGACTCTATCCACATCACTGTTTGCTTCACGACCTGCTTCATAAATCGCATGTTCATACTCTTTTGTTTTTTTAATAATAAAATAAATTGGATAGATTAAAAAAAGAATTCCAACAAAAAAAGCACTTATTGTTCTTGGCTCTGTAGCAAAAAGATAAATTGTAAAAGCAATTGCCTGTAAAAAAAAATTGAAAAAATTCGCAATGCTTGTATAAAAGTATGAAATGTGCGGTCCCAAAGTATTTAGATAAAAATATGTGTCAGCTGTGGAGAAATTACGGTTTTCAAATACTTGAGATAATATGTAATTCTTTAAATTCATTTGAATTACTTGTTCAAGCTTCTTTATAGTCACACTCTGTAGATACTGAACATAGTACCTAAAAAGAATTATTGTTGGAAGTAGTATTTTTATTTCAAAGAAAAAATTCAGAGATTCCATTTCCTTTGGGAACACAGAGATATCTGACAATATAGTTGTAAAAAACAAAATAATAGCAATATCAGAAAAAGCAATGAGCTGTGTCAAAAAAACTGAAAAGATAATTATAAATTTCTTTTTTTGAGTTTTAGTTATTTTTGATACATATAAGATATCAGAAACAATCTTTTTTAGGTTATTAACCATGATATAAAAATAATATATAAAATTTTTTAATTAATCTAATTTTCGATACAATTATGCAAATAAACACAAGTTAAGATAGATTTATTGTTAGATTAAATTTAATGTTAAAAATTAAAGTTAGTATTGGTTGGAATTTTCCATTTAAATCTGATTCTCTTTCTATTTTTAATTTTACAAATGTAAAAGACAATATTTACAATAATAAAAAATATTTTATCAATTGTGAAGTTGAGGAACCAGATTTTTGGTTTGTTATAGAAAATACTCATTCAACAAAAATAGAAAAAGTAAAAATAAATGAAGACAATATTATTTTTCTTAGTTCCGACTCTAGATATGAACCAAGTTATTATTTAATGAAGTCAAAACAAGAGTTTCTAAAACAGTTTCACACTGTTTATTCACACACAGCAGTTAATTTAAAAAACTCTCTAAATAAGCCGTCATTTTGTAATTGGAAACTTCGGGGTGATCCATTTGAAAATAAATTTAAAGAGTCTGATATTGATTTTTATGAAAGTTTTTATCCCAAAAAAACAAAACTTTTAAGTGTCTACTGTACGGAAAAGCAAATTAACGAAGTCCACAAAGTTAGGTTTGATTTTGTTAAAAAATTAAAAAAAGAATTGGGAGATGAACTGCATTGGTATGGTTATGAAAATAAGACAGAAGACAAAATTGAGGGTATTGGTAGCTACAAATACCACTTAGTTCTTGAAAATAATTTACTACCTAATACAATGACTGAAAAACTTTTTGATTCATATTTAGGAAACTCTTATCCAATTTATTCCGGAGCTGCAAATGCAGAAGATTATTTTCCAAATAATAGTTTTACAAGAATTAATATTCACGATTTTAACGGCTCAATTGAAGCGATTAAAAATTGTATTTCAAACAACTATTATGAAAATAACTATGAAGAAATACTTGAAGCAAAGAAAGTTGTCTTGGAAAAATTTAATCTAATTAAAAGAATTGATGAAATTGTTGAGGAAAGGTTGAACAAACCATCAGTAAAGGACTTAAAAATAGACTCTATAATATACCCAAAATTTCACTTTGAAGGAAAAACTAAATTATCTAGAATAATTTTTTCAATAAACCAAAGGTTTAAAAAACTTACAAACTATTTAGAAAAATTTTATAGCTAGCTATAACAAATACTATGTAGAATTTTGTCATGGAATTAAATTTTGTTTATTGTTTTGATGATAATTTTAACTTTCAAGCCTTGTCATCAATGAAATCTTTGCTTGATAAAATAACTAAAAAGGCAAATATCTTTATAATTCATAAAAATATTAATTCGTTCATTAAAATTTCACACTTAATCAGTAATCATGAAAACTTATCCAGTCTACATACTTATCAATTTGATTCAACAAAGATAAATTTACCACCTATCAAGTCACATGTCTCTGAAGCAACATACTATAGATTATTTATCTCACAATACTTACCCAAAGATATCAGATTTTTGGTTTATCTAGATGCGGACATTATTTGTGTTAATGATCCAACAATAAAACTTCTTGAAACTTTTTCTGAAATTAGTTCTGAAGGGAATGTTATCGCTGCAAAAGTAGAAACTTTAAGAGAACATAATAATATTTTTTTTAATAGATTAGATCTAAGAAGTGACGAGCAATTTAATGCAGGGGTATTGGTAATTGATTATCGTGCTTGGTTAAATCAGGAAGTTGAATCAAATTTAATTAAAATTTTAAACTTAAGATTTAAAGATATATTTGAATATGACCAAGAAATATTGAATATCTATTTTGATGGTCAATTTACAAAATTAGTTGATGATCTTAACTATCAAGCAATAGGAGGTCATGATCAAAAATTATACAAACATATCGAAAAAAATGTTTATTTTCTTCACTATCTTGGAAAAGGAAAGCCATGGAGTGTAGAAAATTTTATTTATTCAACTTCGAAATTTTACCAAAAAGAATTTCAAAAATTAGGTTTTAAAAAGCCTCACCTAATTTTTCCCAAAAATATTAGAATAATTTATAAATTTCTAAAGTTACTATTTACCTCAGAATTCAGAAATTATGATGAACGTTTTAAATTTATAAAATATTCTTTTATTTCATTTTTTCAAAAATAAATATATTAGATATTTTTTATATTTAAAGAAATATTAAATATTGTCAAGTCTCATTTTTCTTTTTAGAAATGTCTTAGTCTTTTTTTTATAAGAAGTTGTTTTTTTCCAATAGTAATTCGAACTATAAAGAACTGTTTTATTTGAAACTGAAGAGTTTATTGAGATATATTCTTCAACTAATTTACTTAACCTATTGAATAAATTGAACTCATCTAGAACTTTGTTTTTAGACGCAATTAATTTATGAAAATTTTCTTGGTATAAATTGCTATTAAGAACACTCTCAATTGTTTTAATTGAACTGGATATATCATTTATATCAATAACAATTAAAGAATCTTTATCAAATAAATCTCCAATATTTGTTGCACCATAATAAATAGGAAATGAAAGCCCGAGAAAAGAATCGTAAAGCTTTTCAGTGACTGTATTGGTCCTTGAACAATTTTCAAGTACTATATGATATTTAGATTTAAAAATTATTTCCGATTTCTTTTCAATTGTATTTATTCCATTTCCATACCAATGTAATTTTTTTCCAAAATGATTTTTTAATAACTTAACGAACTCAAGTCTTAAAAAATGATTTTCAGTTTGAGATTTATTGGAACAAATTACACTTAAATCAATAGACTTTTCAAGATAATTTAGTTTTGAAAAATAATCAAAATTTAGATTTGAATCATCATAAATTTTATCCTCCCCATGGTTTGCATGAATCATCCATGGTGAAAAACTGGGGGCACTTACATAATTTTTGTGCTTCGTAGCATAAGGGCCAAAACCTTTGCTAAATTGATTTAAAAACTCTACTGTATGTTTTTGTAAATAATGATTAACTTTGTAGCTAGTCTCATTATTTAAGTAAAAAATATTTTTTTTAGGAACTTCACACATTTCTGATTCATATTTTAAATCTTCTAAAACGAGCCAAAAATCAGCTTTGGAAATCTTAGAGTTTATATGAAAATTAACCTTGTGATTTTGATTTTTGCTGTGAAAATTATTTAAACTTAAATTATTTCCATGACCAGGTAAAGAAACTTTTACTTCAATCATTTTATTATTCTAATTCAATATGTTTTTAATATAGAACTTTGGGATTTGGTAAGTGGAAGATAAAATAAGAAATAAATTTAATAATTTTTTATCTTTATCCATAATTTTTCAAAATTTAATTCTTGTTTTGAGTTTTTCATCCATGGGTCAGCAACAATAATCAACGGATTTTTTGAGTTTGATAATAAAGCAGGAATAAGTGAAAAAGTACTATTTCCTATTATAAAATTTTCAAAATTAAACATTTTTTTAATATCAGCTAATAAATCATCTATGTTATCTTTTGGGCCATGTACTGCTTTTGCTTGCTTAAATATTTGTTGCTCACTAACCCATTTAAAATCATCTGTAAAAACCTCAAAAGAAAAATTTTTAATATTTTCTTTACAATACCTAATAGATTCTTCATAAAATTTTATATTCAAATTTTCTCGCACATCAACATAATCACCCCTCCTGACATGAACTAAAGTTTTACCTTCATAAATATTCTGATTTAAGTTGTCTTCAAATGCTTTCATTTTTTTTAAGCTTTCGATTAGATAGTTTTTTTGATTTTTAATGAGATTGACATTTTGCCAATATCCATCAAAATGATTAAAGCATCGATTTTGATTTTCTGAAAACGACTCTAAATTGTATTCTTTTATAAATAATTTTGTAATCAATTTATTTATAGATTTATTAAAAACTCTTTTCTGTGAAATAAAATAAAGAAACTTATATAGAGCTACTTCAAATTTGCTAGATTCTTGAAATCCAAAATATTTGCTATTCAAGGGGAATCTTTGAAGATTAGATTTATTAATATTTACAGTAACACTATATCCTTTAGTTTTGAGATAATTGGCAAAAGCGTACTGAAAAATTTGATTCCCAAATCCTCCTTTAATTTCTACAATAGCTTTCATAACCAGTTCCTATATTAAAGTTTATATTTTAACAACTTAGTTGTTTAGTAAAATTTGTGACTATACACAAATTATACTTTTCTATTTTTTCCTCAATTCCTGCTACGTTTGACTCTCTAATATTTTTAGGGAATCCAATAGAAAACAAGAATACTGGTATCAGAATCAAAATTAGTAATTTTGTAGCTTTGAGTTTAGATAAAATTTGTAATATCAGTACAAAAAAAGATATTGCAAAAAAAAATGAATAATAATGTACTTTGAACAAATCTCCAGTTAAGGGATCGAAATTCCTACTTGGAAATCCAAAAGAATTTATTATCAGAATTAACAATCCAAAAAAAGGTAAGGCAAACCAATATTTATTTTGAGATTTTCTGATTATTAATAATAAAATAAAAAAATAGAAAGCAATTGTAAAAACAATAGATACATATTGATTTAAAAATTCTTGAATTAGAAAATTTTCTGAAAATTTAACTTTGTCATAAGCAATAAAATTTGTATTTTCTTCATGATTCCAAAAAAAACGAAAATAATCTGATAATGTGTCAAGCAAGGTAATAGAAATAAAACTATCAGCATGAATATGCTGATAGGGATTTTGATAAAGATTAATTAAATCAACATTTGTGTAAAAACCAAGAGTAGCAACGTTATTCCATCTATCAACGCTTTCTAGACTAGTTGGTCTTGTAAATAGCCAAGTACCCGTTACCCTAAAATTCAAGAAATTCAATAGTAGTGAAGAAGCAAGTGTATAAACCGGTAATTTCAACACATTTCTTTCTTTTTTTAGATTATCTTTATAGAAAAAGAATAAAGCAATCAAGACCATGCCAGTTATTGAAGCTTTTATTGTGAGAAGGATAGATAATATAACTACTGAGCCTAATGTATTCAGTAAGTTCCTCGATTGAAAAAATTTATTTAATAAGTGGATACACCATGGAAAAAGCGCAAAAGCCATAACTTCTGGCTTCATTGTTAGTCTAAAGTAGTAAGCTGTGGGCAGGAAACAAAGAATTATTAAAGAAACCCCAATATCAAAATTTTTATATCCCTTTTTTTTAAATACTACGTAAAGACCAGATAATCCTATTAAAAATAAAATAAAATTAATAAACTGAATAGAGTAATTGTAAAAAAGACTAACACTTTGATTATTAATATTGCCAAATTGGCTATTGAAAAATGTTGCGACTACATAAAAATATAAAGTGCCACTGGATTCATAAACTGTCTCTTCATTTCCTAAAAATAAGTTTAAATTTTTTGAATATTTGTTAAAGTCTAAACCCTTTGAAGAGTCATAAAATATTAAACCAATAAAAAAAGAAACTAATGCAGCAACAATAAAGGACAAAGTAGCTACTATATTCACCAGATAAGACTTCATATGAGTTCAATAAAACAATAACTAGATATTTTTGTAAAATCAATAATCAAAAGTTGGTGAAAATAAAAGTAATTTGTTAAAAACTACAAATATTAAGTTATATTTATAAAGAAATGAAAATAGATACTGTAATTCTATCTAGCAATGATAATCCAAACTATGTTCAGTTCTGGCCAATTGTTTCAGAAGCATGGTCGTTGATGGGTATAGAGCCAATCTTAATTTATACAGGTGAAAAAAACTTAAATCTAAAAGGTAATGTAATTAATTTTAATGTTAAAAGCTTGGACTCTTCATTTGTAGCCCAAAATATTCGTATTTTATATCCTAGTTTACTGGATAACAGAACATGTTTGGTTTCAGATATTGATAACTTGCCTCTCTCAAAAAATTATTTTGTGAACTCCGTTTTAAATTTTAATGAAAATTCATTTATTATCTATCGTCCAGATGCATGCCCGCCAAATATGATTTCTATGATGTGGAATGCAGCTGCTAGTGAAACTTGGTATGAGTTATTCAAAGTGGATTCCGAAAAAAAAATAGAAAAGTATTTGAATAAATGGTACACAAAAGACTATTCTATCCAGGGCAAGGCATGGTATACAGACCAAATTAAGCTTAGAAAATATGTAAATAAATTTTCTAGAAAAAATAAATCAAGAATTATAGAGCTTAACGATAAAGAATTGGGTTTTTGTAGGTTTAATAGAAATCGACTTGAAAAACACTTTGCTTTGATGAACAAAAACACAGACATAAAATTTACAGATTTTCATATGCCAAGACCTTTTAATGAATATGAAGAGTTAATCAGTAAAGTTTTTGAACATCATAAGAAATATATAGTAGATTAAAAATACTAAAAGTTGGTCGCAAAAATAATGCTTCCTATTATTTATTTGGATCGGTCAGTTGTTTAGTGATAATAATTTTTTCATTAGTGAGTTTCCAATAAAAATATGTAGTGTAATCACCAATTTTCGATGGTAGCTCTCTGTATTTTTTTTCTTGCAAGTAAAAATAAAGATTCAAAATGCCTTGTTCGTTAGTTTTGGTTATTGGGTATTTATTTACAAGACTGACAATTTGGTCTTTTGTGTGGTTACTAATTATTTTTGTATCAAAGTACATAACTCCTGTTTGGAAATAATCACTGACACTTAAATCATAATTTTTTCCTAACACAAAATATTGAGGATGCGTTTGATCAAACTGTGTGTTTAGGTCTCTGTCGTAGTTTGGATATGTATCAGCTCTTGCCATAAAACATTCGTCTGGAGTAAGTTCAAGTATGGGATTTATATCATGATGTATATACATATTTATGTCAAGGTAAAATACGTAGTCCCAATTTTTCATATATACATCAAATAAATGTAATTTATGCCATTGAAATTTTTTTGTTAAGTTTCTATTTGGGTCATTAAATGTTTCTAGATTGTTTAATTCATTTTCAGTAACTTTATCAAATTTAATATTTTTAAATCTTAAAATTTTTACATTATTTTTCTTTCTAATTGATCTAATTAAAAAGCAAGGGGAAAATTTCGTTGTAATTACTAATATTTCGCCTTTGTAATTTCCGTTTCCTCTTAATTGGTTATATAAATTGTTAAAATTATTTTTCAAAAATTTAAAATTGCTAACCACTGTAACAACTTTTTTCGTGTTACTAGAATCCATAACTTAAGTTTAACTTGTTTATAAATTCTAAATTTTATAAATTAACAATTGACCTAGGTGGTTTGGAACAACAAAATATCTTTTATCAAACTTAAGTTCATTTCCAAATTTAGTCACACCATCAGTAAACCAGCCACCAAAATCATCAAGAATTATTAATGCACCTTTAATTGCATTTATAGATATATACTCCAAACTTTCTTTTGCAGATAAATAAGCATCAACATCAATATGTGCAAAAGAAATAGGTTTTTCTAGATTAACTTCATTCATAGAATTTGGAAAAATTCCTTCAATGGTGTGAATTTTATCACCAACTATATCTTCAACTTCATTTATATTCCTAGTACTTGTGTCGTCATATTCTTTCCCTTTAAAAAAACTATCTTTATCGGAAGTGTTAACTACACCTGAGAAAGTATCACATGCGTAATAATCAATATTTTTATTTTTATTTGATAAGACTACTAACCCCGTTGCCCCACCTTTCCAACTACCTACTTCAATGAAAGAAGTATTAGGAACTAAATATCTTTTTGACATGTCATATAATGTGTAAAGTCTAGATTTTGGATTTAATGTATGGTTAGAAATTAAATTATAGTTAGCATTGAATTCTTCTTCAGCTTTCCAGGGTAAGTAGAAATATTCAAATATTTCAATTCCATAATCTTTTCTTTTTTCTTTATACTTTAAATTTATTTGGAAAAGTTTAAATAAAAATGAAGTTATGTATTCAAGGTTACGTCTTGCTTTTTTGACTTTTTTTAAATTAAACATCAGTGGTCAATGATAGAATCGAACTATCACTTCAATTTTTAAAGTTAGAAGTAGACCACTTGACCCTTATTTATTTTAACTTATAAATTAAATTTAATTATTAAGTTAATATAGAAAATATTATTAATAAAAATAAATTTAATCTTTTTAAATTATATAAAGAAGAAAATCTTTATAAGTTTTTATTTTACGCACTTATATCCATAATATTTTTCAACTCTATCTTGAACCTTTTTTTTCAAAATAGGCAAGATGTATTCAGCAATATTAATCTCTATGACTTTATCGCCGGAATTTCATTATTCATATGTCTATACACTGTTGGCAATGCAATAAAAAAACAATTTCAATTTGAGTCTGTATCAATCGGAATTATATTTTATTTATTTAGCTTTTTTATTTTTGACTGTTTTCTTTTATTTTTCTATCAAAAATTGGCATTTTTAGAAATCCTGTATCTTGTAAATGTACTTTGGCTTTTGTTCTTTATCGTAAATTTAAAAAATCTAAAAAAAATTATATATTTAATAATTCCATTTACTTTCTTAAGATTTTATTTTGAACAATACAAACATAAATTAACATTTAATAGCAATATTCGTGGAGACGTTGAGGCTGTATTTTTTGAACAGGCAAAAAATATTTATGAAGGAAGCTATTTTATTTCTATTAATAATTATGTTTTTGAAGGGTATCCACAATTTTTAAGTTACATACAAAGTATTTTTTTAGGGACCGCTGGAAGTATTTCTAATTATAACTTTTTTGCCTTCACTTCCCATATAGTCTTTTATTTATCTTTATTATTTTTTACAGAATTAAATATCTCAAAATTTCACAAATTAATTTGTATGGGATTGTTTTCACTTCTATTACTAAATAGCAAATTTTTACAATTTTTATTCACAACATCTTTAATGTCTGAAGGATTAGTAAGTTTGTTTACAGCAATCCTAGTTATTGCTGCTTTAAATAATTTAAACAACCCTGATGGTCTTGATTATAAAATATTTTTACTATTGGGAGTATTATATTTTTCAAAACAATTTAACAGTACTCTAGTTATAATCATTATCCTTTGTTTGTTCTTCATTAAAGGAAAAAATAAAATTGTACTACTGGGGCTTTCTGGAGTTGTGCTTAAAGAGTTATTATTTTTCTTTGTTTTTACAGAAGTGAGTAAAGACCACCATATTAGACAAATGAATGTAACAGATACTATTTTAGATTTACTCCTTTTTAGAGACTTGCAAATTAAAAATATATTTTCAATATTGCAAAATTTGTGGATTGACAAACCACTAGTAATACTATTTTTTGTTTTTTATTTCTCGTATTTATATTCAAAAATACTGACAAAAAAATTTGAATTAAAAAATGATCTAATATTTCTTTTAATAAATCTAAATATAATTTTTGTTTTCTTGATTTATATTTCTGTTTGGAAAAACATGGAGCTTGAATCACCTATTAGGTATTTTTTAAGTAACCTTCATTTAATCTTATCTTCTATATTTCTATCAATAGAAATCTCAAAAAATAAAATTAATTCGTAATTTATTCTTTATGTTTTTGAGTCAATAATTAGCTTTTCTAATTTGATTTTTTCACAACAAATATCAGATTTGTATCTGTCATTCTGACAATTGTAGATGAAAAATTTTCAGGCAAAATTGCATTAACTATTTTCCATGTATCAATTGTCCAAACACCTATATCTTCGACTACTAAATAACCATTTTTTGAAAGATTTTCTAGTGCAAATATTAAAGTATTTAAATTTGAAAGTTGATAATGAAGTCCATCATCGATAATTAGATCAAACTTTTCATTAACTTCATCACTAATATTTTTAAAGGTAGAAAAATTAGTTTGGTCAACAAAAAAAGTTTTAATCCTATCTTCGTTAAATAATATTTTTTTGTCCACATCTGCTCCATAAATATTTGCATTAATAAAAGTATCTTTAAAAGCTTTTATCGATGCTCCTGGCTTTCCGTGAATGCCCATAGAACTAATAATTGTTGGATCATTTGTGCCTAATCCAATTTCTAAAATTTTATATTCAAAATCTAATTCAGTAAAAATACATGAGTAGATTAAGTGATAATTATTTCCAACTTTATCTGAGCCTCTAAAGGAAAAATTTTTCTCCAGTTTTTGAAGTATCTCTTCTGAATTTTTATTTTTATTTTTTTCATAATATTGGGAATAAGTAGGTATTTTGTTTTGATTACTCAGTTCAACTATTTTTGAAATTGCAGGAATTGTTTCGTTTATATTTTTAATTACTAATGGTACAAACGTTTTATAGTTTTGGTTGCCATGTGGTTTAAAATTACCAAATGTTGTTAAGATATTCAATTTAGTGTTACTTCTGGAACTATCCCAGGGAGGATTTAAAATATTTTTAATCTTTCTAATTAATCTCATTATATTATTTTACAAGTTTATAAAAATACAAAATTGATTTTCATTTATTGAATATATTAAGATTTTTTTTGATAAAATTCTTTATACCAAGAGATTGTTTTTGATATACCGTCATCAAATTTTGTTAATTGAAGTTTAGGTTTATAAATTTTCACAAATTTTTTACTATCAATCATTTGTTCTGGAATTTCATTTAATGTGTTATTTAATATCACTGGTTTAATACCATTATCAAATATTTTTGAAATTTTTTCATATACTTCATTAACACTTAAAGTTTCCCCAGAACCAAGGTTAAAAATATATTCTTCATTTTTATTTTTTGTAAGCATAAGAATAAATTTTATAAGATCATTGACAAAAATATATTCTCTAAGATACCTTCCATCACTCCTGAAAATAGGTGGCTTATTGTTTATAAGACTTTTTAAAATATGAGGGATTAATCTATCATAATTAAAATCAGCAGGTCCATAAATATTTGATGATCTAAAAAGTGTGATGTCAAGGTTATAAATCATTTTATAATTTTGAGCTATTAAGTCTGCGGAGATCTTAGAAACATCATAAGTAAAATTACTGTAAAGTTTATGATTCTCACGATAAGGCAGATTTTCAGAAATACCATAAACTTTATCTGTGGATGCGTGAATAATTTTGGGATTTATTTGAAGCTTTCTAATCGAATCAAATAGGTTTAAACTTCCAAATATATTTGACTTGTATGTTGCATGTGGATTGTCCGAGCTTCTTAAGACTTGGCTTTCTGCAGCTAAATTAAAAATTATTTCTGGATTAACTTCTTTTAATACATTAATTAAATTTCTATTATTTAAATTTAGTTTGTAGTGATTTACCTTTTGATGATTCAAGATGGTTTTAAGGTTTAAATGTTTTTTGTCTATTGAAAAAACCTCGTAATTATTTTTTTTCGTTAGATAGTTTATTAGATTGGTGCCTAAGAATCCTGAACCACCAGTAACAAGTACTTTCATATCCAAAAAGCTTTTTCTTCTTTAAAGATTTTATTAATTTCTCTTAAATCTCTAATATTATCAACTGGAAAAAATTCACCATTATGTTTGTGTGCTGAAAGTTGTTCAGCATTTACCAGTCTACTCATAGTATCTGCTTCAAAAATATCGTCTTTCTTTAAATAATCTAATAATTTCAAGTTTCCATACATGTAGCCGATATTTATCCATTCTTTAAGCTTTGGTTTTTCTTTAAACTCAGTAACTTTGCTATTTTTAATATTTATTAATCCAAATCTAGAGGAAGGGTGTCCTACTGATATTGTCAATGCTGTATTGTTTTTCTTATTTAATTTTTTAACCATATCTAAATTTACATCAGATAAGCCATCACCGTATGTTATGAAAAAATCATCATCAAGACATTCTTTTATCGCATATATTCTGCCACCAGTATTGGTTTTAACACCGGTGTTGATAACTTTAATTTCAGCATTCTTATATCTAAATGTTTGTCTATTTATTTTTTTGTAATTTTTATCCAAATAATTATTTATATAATTGCCTTTGTACCCAGAACAAATAATAAATTTTTGGCAATTAAATTTTAAAAAATAATCGATTATGTGAAAAAGTATTGGTTTTCTTCCAATATTAACCATTGGTTTTGGAATTTTGTGAGTTTTTTCATGTAGCCTTGTTCCGTATCCACCAGCAAGAATAACTACATTCATATTTAACCTTTTTACTATTTAGATTATTTTAATGAAGAAGAATTATTACTTTAAGAATATAGTTCCCTTTGGTAACTTTTGTTTTTTGTATTTTACCAAGTTTTTTTGATATATTTTTAAGTCTTTTTTTGTGTAAGTTTTATTTTTTTCTGAGTCAAATACAAAGACTTTAATATTTCTATGGGATTTATGTTTATAGCCAAAATAAAATGCCCGATTCGAGAGATCTCCATCCGCATACCAAAAATTAAATCTTGTGTTGTACATTCCAATTTCTTTAAAAACCTTTTTGTTATAGATTCCATAGTTCATTGTTAATATCTTGGTTTCAAATTGTTCATTTGTATTATCCTCTAAATTCCAATTATTTTCTTTTGTATTTCCTTCTAACCAATTCTCGTCAAATTTTTCATGTAAATTACCTAGTTTCCAGTTAAAAATGTGAAAATCATATACGCTATTTAGTAACTCAATTACCTCATCCCATTCATTAATTAGTAATGCATCATCGTCCCATTGACAGATATAATCAAATTTAGAATTTTGAATTGCTAAATTTGAAAAATGAGGATAGGAAGATCTTTTTCCATAATCAATAAATTTAACATTTTTATTATTTAGATTTTTAATATACTCTATAGTACCGTCGGTACTCCCACCATCAACAATAACAAGCTCCAGTAGATTATTTGCTAATACCGTGTTTGATATCAGTCTTTTGATATTATTTAATCTGTTATAACTTCCTGTTATGATGCTTATCATTTTTTACCTAGATAATGCTTTATAAACCCTTTAATCTTATGAACTTTAGCTTTGAATGTATACTTTGCTTCAAAATATTTTATAAAGAATTCCAGATACTCTAAGAAGGGTGTAAAAGTATTTTTTCTACCGCTAAGTATTTTTGGTGTTTTGATATCCGATGCGTATTTTGATATAAAGATTGATGAGAGTTTTTTTGCTATCTCGGAATTGACATCGTCTGTTTCTGGAAAGTAAATGTCTTGCTGCGCTTTAGATAAATCATTATCAAGAATTTCCATATAAACACGTATATGAGTTCCATCAGGATCAGTTTGTGCAGAGACATGGGAATACACAGGAGATAGGCAAACTGCTTTATTTTTACTTATTGTAAAGTGCCATTTTATCCACCAAGAATCATTTTTTTGGTTTAGTTGCTGGATAAGGATATCACTTAGATCCCTTCCTCCTTTTAAGAAATTTCTATTGTTGTTAAATTTGAATATTTCTTTTTTAATTTTATTATCATCCCAAACTACTTTCGACCACCTGTTAGACCAAGAGCTCCACCCATGCGATGAAGACCTGTAAGTAAAATATGTATTGTATCGGTATGAGTTTGGAAATTCTAAAAGATCTTTTTTGATTCCCATTCCGTTAATAGACCAAACATTTAAGTTGTTTTCATACTTTTTTAAAGATTCATTCATATAGTTTATAAAATGTTCTGAAGTCTCCAAATCATCTTCTAAAACTATAAAATTTTTATATTTTTTTGAAATTTTGTTAACTCCAAAAATAATTGAGTTTGCTAATCCTAAATTTTTATCATGTTCATAAAAAGAAATACTTTTAGTAAATTTGCTCAGCGACTTTAAATATTCTCTTATTTCGTTAACTTTTAAAATGTCTTCTCTATTGTTTTTTGGTCCATCTGAAAAAATAAATAATTCTGTTTTTTCAATGTTGTGGTTTTTAGATAATGCATTTATAGTTTTTTGTAATACTTCGAGTCGATTGTAAGTAAATAAAATAAGCGGGGCGTAGTTTAAAAAATTTATATTTTTATTCATTTTTACTATGATAATTCAATAATTTAAATTAAACTTTATACATCGATTTAACTTAACTCGAAAATTTTGAAAATTCGTTTGTGGATTTAGGAAATTTAAAATTCAATAGCATCCCTAAATAAGTAGTCATGTTTACTAAGCTTTTCAACAAATACATAATCATTTTCTATCAAATATTGTGTAAGTTTTTCCTTATTTCTTGATTCAATACATATATATTTAAACCTAAATTGTTTGTGGTTAACCCCTTTTAGAACTTCAATTTCAGCACCTTCAACATCAAGGGATAAAAAATCTATTTTTCTTGGAGCATCTGATTTTATTAAAATACTATTTAGAGTTGCTGCAAGTGATCCGAAAGTATAATTGTTTTCTTTATTAGGAATATATTTTAATCCACTCTTTGCATGTTCTGTAGGGTTACTTAGATCACTTTCAAGATTATTTGCTGTTGTCATTAAATTGGAGTACGTCAATTCAACAAATTTTTCATTATATTCAAAAGATACACATGCATTGCAAAATATTTTATTATCTTTAGATCTATTTCTGATACATTCAAGATATCTTTGCCCGATTGGCTCGATTAAAATGCCTTTCCAATTTCTATATTGTTCAAAATAATAAGTATTAGATTGCTGAATTCCATCATTTGCCCCTAATTCAACATAAAATCCATCATCATAATTTAAATAATTTTCAATTCTTTTATCTATCTGATTTAACCCATAATATTTTTTTTTGGTTTCTTTTATTTTAAATTTTGTGAAAATGTCGAAGAATAATGGTGGTATAAGTTTATTAATAAATTTTTTAAAATAATTGAACATTTCGATCTAAATTCATTTTACACTTATTTGCTAGAGGTCTTTATTTTATTAATATTATAAAATTGAGGAATAATCTTGTTTCAATGAGGGAAATTGGGCAAAAATTAGATTGATATTAGATAATATTTCAGAGAACGCCATTATCTAATATCAGTAGATATAATTAAAAGTTAAATGAATAAAAAAAAATTGCTAATTCTTGGTGCTAACGGTTTTTTAGGAAAAAATTTAGTAAGTAGGTTAAGTGAAACAGCTAATTACAAAGTTTATCAATTAAATGGTAAGAACGATCTTGATTTAACAAAAGATAATTTGTTTAATGAATATCTTTCTAAAAACAAAATTGATTATATTATTAACTGTGCTGCTTTTGTAGGCGGGATTGCCTATGGATATGATTATCCAGCAGAGCTTCTTATGAAAAATACCATTATGGCAAGTAATATATATCGATCTGCCCATGAAAATGGTATTAAATTATTAGTAAATCCAATTTCTAACTGTGCTTACCCAAAAAATCAAAACCTATATGAAGAAAAAAATTTTTGGGATGGAGCCCCCCATGAGTCAGTTTTTGAATATGGTTTTTCAAAGAAATATTTTGTTGCTTTAGGAAATGCATTTTTTAAGGAATACGGTTTTTCGTCAGCAAACATTGTTTTATCAAATATGTATGGCCCGCATGATCATTTTGAAGAAAAAAAATCACATGCATTAGGTGCCTTAATCAAAAAAATATATGATGCGAAGCTTAATAATTCCAAATATGTTGAAATTTGGGGTACTGGGAAACCGATAAGAGAATGGCTTTATGTAGAAGATGGATCAGATGCACTAATAAAGAGTCTCTACCTAAAAGAAAATAATTATTTTTTTAATATAGGAGTTAATAAAGGAATCTCTATCTACGAAATGGCCAAAATTATTGCAAAAATTATTGATTGGGACGGAGAATTTACCTTTGATACTTCGAAGCCTGATGGAGCAGAAGAAAAGAGGGTATTAGGAAAATTTACTGAAAAAAACTTTGACTGGTCACCACAAATTTCATTAGAAAATGGAATCACTTCAACAGTAGAATGGTATAAAAATAATATCTTAAATATATGAATATAAAAAAAATTATGCACAGAGGTAAACTTTACGCAGCTTACTTTAATGTATTAGAGGCACAAGAGGGTCTTTCATTTGTCTCTGAAGATGAAGATTTTATTCAAGTTGGAATATGGAACTATCAACCAAAAAAAGTTTTACCTGCTCACTTTCATAATGAATATGTTAGAGAAGCAACAAGGACTTGCGAATCTATATTTGTTGTAATAGGAAAAGTAAAGTGTAATATTTATACCAAATCTGGAAAATTTATTGATACATTTGTTTTAAACAAAAATGAACTAGCAATGCAATTGTATGGAGTTCATGAATATGAAATATTAGATAAATCAATAGTAGTGGAAACTAAAAATGGTCCATATTTTGGACCTGAAATAGATAGAAAAAGAGTAAATGTCCAAAAAAATTAATCAGATTGAACCGTTAATCGATTATCAAGATGAAAAGGCTATTAGTTCATATATCAAATCGGGAGGTTGGATAACTGAACATCTTGAAACTAAAAAATTAGAAAAAAATATTAAAAATTATGTAGGCAGAAAATATGCAATAGCAGTTCCTAATGGAACCATTGCTTTGTATCTTTCTCTTCTTTCACTAGGGCTTACAAAAGGAAAAAAGGTTGCGGTTCCTAATCTAACAATGATTGCAACAATAAATGCAATTTTATGGGCTGGTGCAACTCCAGTACTTGTTGATGTAGATGAGAAACTTTGTATGTCATTAGATAGTTTAAAAAAATTAAAAAATTTGGATGCTGTAATTTTTGTTCCACTGAATGGGAGAGTTGGGTCAGGAAAAGAAATAGAAAAATGGTGTAAACAGAATAAAATAAAACTAATTGAAGACTCGGCACATGCGCTTGGATCATCTTATTCCCACAAAAAATGTGGGAAGCTTGGAGATTTAAGTGTTTTATCATTTACACCTCATAAAATAATCACTATGGGTCAAGGTGGAATGGTTTTAACAGATAAAAAAACTTTGTCTGATTTCATAGAAAATATTAAAACATTTAACAGATTTAGTGACAAGTTAGATTTTCATAAAGGATTTGGATTAAATTTTAAAATAACAGATTTACAGGCCGCACTTGGAAATTCTCAATTTAAAAAATTAAGTAATCATATTGAGCTAAAAAGAAAAGTACACAATTATTACAAAGACTCTATATCTAATGAATTCAAAATCATAGAATTTACCGAAAATGAAGTTCCGTGGTTTATAGATATTTGCTTTAAAAACAAATCAAAAAGAACCGATGCTATAAATAAATTAAATAATCATGGAATCGAAACTAGACTAAGTTATCCTCCATTAAGCAAACAAAAGTATCTAAAAAAATATGTAATTAATAACTTGAAATATTCAGAATCGGTTTATGAAAAAATTTTATGGATGCCATCGTCAATAAATTTAACAAACAGGAGTATCTCAAGCATATGTTCAGTAATAAATGAATAAAAAAATACATTTAGGTTGTGGAAAAAGATATTTAGAAGGATATATTCATGTTGACATACATCCACATGATCATATCGATTATGTAAGCAGTATCGATAAATTAGATATGTTTCATGATGAATATTCAGATTTAATTTATGCAAGTCATTGTATTGAGTATTTTGATAGAGATGAAGTTATTCAGGTACTAAGCGAATGGAAAAGGGTACTTGCTCCAGGTGGAACTCTGAGAATAGCTGTTCCAAATTTTGAAGCGTTAATAAAAGTTTATAAAGATACAAATGATCTAAACAAAATACTTGGCCCACTTTATGGCAAATGGGATATTGGGGAAGAAAACCATATATATCATAAAACTGTTTATGATTTGAAATCATTAACTGTAGTACTAAATCAGGTAGGATTTGAACAAGTAAAAGAGTGGGACTGGAAAAATGTATTTAGTAATAATAAAGATTTTGACGACCATTCACAAGCTTATTACCCCCATATGGATAAAGAAAATGGATTGCTAATAAGTTTAAATATTGAGTGCATAAAACCAAAATTTTGAAAAATACATTTTATTTAGGAATTTACCTTTAAAAAACTACAACAAGAATTAGCCTAAGGAAATTTTATTAAGTAAACACTTCCATTGTATGAAGTTGCGATTATTTCATCATTATTTCCATGATTAACTTTGATGCTTGTTACATTTATTATTCCTAGAATTGGAAAGATTTTAACCTCACGGGTAATCAGATTTAACGATAAAAATTGCGGAAAAATAATTTAAGGCTTTATTTTTATTACACTATAAGTTCCATTTAAATATATTATTTCTAAATCATCTGTTTTTATACTTTTATTTGTGATGATATATTCAAATTCGGTAGTATTAATTAAAATTAAATCATTGATTACTTGCTGAATTTCCCTATTTGCAAACTTAGCTTTTCTTTCATAGTTTTCAACAATACATTTATCATTAAATGGGTATCCAACAGCTAGATATTGTCCCCTGCTTGTTTCTGATGTAAAAAAATAATTGAAGTTAGGTTCTCCAATGACAAGAAATGTATCAGTCGACTGTGTGTTTTCTTTAACCCATTTGAAAACTTTAATCTCATCTTGAGAGAGGTGAGTTGATTTATGAAATATTTTGGTAGAGTTCAAATCATTCGCAATAGTAAACAGTAATGCAATGTTTACTAAAATAAGAATAATAAAAGACTTGAACCCCATAAAATTGTATACTTTATTCTCAAAATATGAAAGTTTTAATCTAAACTTTTGGAGAAAACATATGACAAACATCCAATATACAAGTGAACTAAATCTTGATGGAGAAGCAAGGACTATAGTTTTGGAAAAAGGATAAAGTTCTACAAAATAATACTGTAACAAAATTCCTAAAACAAACAATGAATAAAACGATATGCTTAAAATTAAAGTTACTTTTTTGTTTGAACCACCTGGAAATACGTTTAATAAAACAAATAAAACTGCAATTATAAATATATCTTCCAAAAGCCCCTCTTGACTACTCGGTAAATAGTGATGAGGATGGAATTGAGAAAAATATAACACATACGAACTAATGTCAAGTGAACCAAAGTTTCCTTGAAAAGATTGAAAAATAATTGTACTTAAATTAAGGGATAATGAAATTAGTATATTTTTTAAATCTTTTTCAATTATAAAAATAAAATAATTGAAAATAAATAAAATTGAAAAGGAAAATATTGGATGAGAAAAAGATCCTAAAATAATAAAGATTGAAGCTAAAAATATATTTTTATTTTTTTTATATAAAAAATATATACCAAGCAAAGTAAACATCGAAGCAAAAGTTGATGGATGAAAATGAAAAAAATATGGATTCCAGGTAGCAAAGCTAAAAATATCACGCCAAGAGCGATTTATAGCTGTGTAAATTAAAATTACAATTATTGAGATATTTAAATTATCTTTTCTAAAAAGCACCTTTAAAGCAAGAAACCAAGATATTGGTAAAAATAAAAAAATTAAGACTCTATAGAAAATTAAAAAATTATACCAGTCAGAGAAAAAATTATAAATTGAGCCAGTTATGAACCCAAAATAATATCTCCCCGTAAACTTCTCGTAACAAATTGTCATAAAATCATTTACATACTGATTGTCAGAAAAAAATTTAGAATAAAAGGTAATCATGTCCATAGATGGCCAAAAAAAATTAAGTTGGTCATTGTTTCGTGCAAAAGTAATAAGCAAAAGAAAGATAAGTATGTTTACATTTACGATACGTATGTTTATTTTCATTCTGCTATGAATTTTAACCTGAAAATTTTGAATTTTAGATACAATATACTTTATGATTAATAATTTTATTAGTTTAGGAATAATAATAGATAATTTTGAAGATGCAAATCTTAAACGCATTATCAATAATTTTGAAGATTTAGAAGAAAATGATATTTTAGAAATAATTTTTTTGATAAATAATGATGAAAATAAATATTTTATAAAGTTAGAAAATCTATTAAAAAAGTCTAGCTTAACAAACTTCCTATTATTAAATACATTTCAAGTTCTCGATCAAACTAATGCAGAATGGGTTATTTTATCGAATTCAATTGGGGAGAGAGTATGTCTTATTGAACAAAGTGTTGAAAATATATCTGAAGTTTATGAACAAATAATGAAAGTTCAATTTAATGATGTCTTAATCTTATCTAGTAAAGAAAAAAGTAAAATTAGCGTTGGAAATAAAATATATCTTTTCTTTATTAAGATGTTTTTTAAAAATGGTAAAAAAATATCGAATATGCAAAAAATTAATAAAGATATAAAAATATTTTCAAGAAACATAATAAATCAGTATTCAAACTCATTTAATCCTTCACAATCTTTTCAAAAAGAAATTTATTTGAATCTTGAAAGCGACCAAATTAAAAATTTAAATATTAAAAATAATAAGTCTTTTAATACTCGTAAAAATTATTATTTTGGAAACACTAGTAATATTCTTTTTAATTCTTTTATGCCTATGAGAATTATTAGCATCTTATCTTTGTCCGCATCATTATTGTCATTGGCTTATTCATTATGGATACTTTATATTTACACAAAAAAAGATTTTATTGAAGGTTGGGTTTCAACGAACTTAGTTTTGACAATATTTTTCTTTTTTACTTCAATTATTTTGTTTTTTATATCTGAATATTTGATTCTTCAAACTAAGAATAATGAAAGTAACCAGAATATTAAAAAAGAATATACACAAAGAGGATCTTTAGAAAATTATGATTTAAATCTTAAAGAATATAATGATGAAACAAATTCAGACTATTAAATATGATTTTATAATTATCGGTGCGGGTTTTTTTGGGTTAAATATTTCAAAATACTTAAGAAATAGATTTCCAGATTCAAATATTTTAGTTGTAGATAAAGAATCAGACATACTTTTAAGAGCTTCTAGGTGGAATCAAGCAAGAGTTCACATGGGATACCACTATCCCAGAAGTGTGTCTACCGCAATAAGAAGTAGTAAAAATTATAATAAGTTTTTAAAAGATTGGGGTTTTGCAGTCAATGATACGAGAAAAACACTATATGGCATTTCAAAGATAAATTCAAAAACAAATACAATAAATTTCGAAAAATTTCTAAAAACCACCTCACTTTCATATTTAGACAAAACCGATTACTATTCAAATTTATTTAATTCTTCAAACATTTCAAAAATGTATGAAGTGTTTGAAGATGTATTTAGTGCAGAATTAATTAGAAATTATTTTAGTGATTATTTAAAAAAGAATAATATTGATTTATTGCTAAACAGTGTCCCTGATTTAATAGAATCAGCAGAAGATTTTACATTAATTACGATTAATAATCAGCAATATGAGGCTAAATATTTGTTTAATTGTACATATAGTGGAATTGGAAAATACAACAAAGACCTTGAAGATAAAAATTTTCTTAAACATGAAATAGCAGAAATTGCATTTGTCAAATTGCCTCCAAATTTTGATTTATTCAATATAACGATAATGGACGGACCTTTTTTTTCAATAATTTATAACCCAGATAAAGAATGTCACACTCTTTCTCATGTTAGATACACTCCCCATTTTGAATTTTTCTCTAAAAGTAACTTAGACCCCTATAAAGTTTTAGAGAACTATGATAAAAAAACTAACTTTAATATTATGAAACTTGACAGTAGTAAATATTTTCCTGGGCTTAAAGACATGCAACTAATAAACTCTTTTTTTGAAATAAAAACTGTATTAAATTCAAGTGAAATAAATGATTCAAGGGAAATTTTAATTAATAAGAGTAACTCGAAATGGGATATACTCGGTTCCAAAATTGACCAGGTATATGACGTTTTAAGCCTGCTAGATGAGCAACTAAAATGATTGGACTAATTGGTCATACTGGTTTTGTAGGAGGTCATCTAAATAAACAATTAAAAATTGACAAGCATTTTAACTCAAAAAATATTAACGATTTAAATAAATATGAATACGAGATTCTATTTTGTGCAGGCATGAGTGGAGTAAAGTGGAAAGCTAACAAATTTCCAGAGCAAGATGATAAAAACCTTGAAGAAATCATAAAAAATATTTCAACTGTTTATACTAAGAAATTTATTTTACTAAGTACAGTTGATGTTTTCACCAATCCAAATTTTGTAGACGAAGATTCTAAAATACTTTTAGATAATGACAATCATTATGGAATGAATAGATATAAACTAGAAAAATTCGTAGCTCAAAATTTCAAAAGCCATTTAATATGTAGACTCACCGGTCTTGTGGGAATAAATTTAAAGAAAAATTTTCTTTATGATGTAAAACACAATAATGAATTAAACAAATTCAATCCGAATTCTAGTTTTCAATTTTATCCTATTGCAAGACTTTGGAAAGATATTCAAACTTCCCTTCACGCAGATATTAAAACCATTCATCTAAATGCAGAACCAGTTTCAGTTCTAGAGATTGCAAAATATCTCAATATTGACTTATCTCAATTTTCTAAAGCTAATAAAAAATATAGTTACAACATGACAACAAAATATTCAAATGTATTTAAAAAATCTGGAAATTATTTATACTCAAAAAGTTATATTCTGAATCAAATAAAAGACTACATAGATTCATGAATTTATCAATATCCAATATTGCTTGGGATAAAAAAAATGATGTTTCAGTAGCAAATATTTTAAATCATAACAAAATATCCCATATCGATATTGCACCAACTATCTATCAGGATATTATTAAAAATTATAAGATATCTAAATTCAAGAGTGTTAAAAATTTTTGGAAAGAATTTTCTATAGAATTTCATTCTATGCAATCACTGTTTTATGGTCTTGATAAATTCTCAATTTTTGACCAACAAAACCATACATTGTTGCTTGATCATTTAAAAAAGAATATTGAGATAGCAGAGGTGCTTGGTATAAAGAACTTAATTTTTGGATCGCCAAAAATTAGAAGATACCTAGATAAAGAAAATTTACTAAATCAGGAAATCGCGTTAAATTTTTTTAATAAAGCTGCTGATGCTTTAGAAGGTACAAACTGTATACTTTCAATCGAACCAAATCCTATAGAATATGGATCAGAGTTTATAATAAATTCTAAAGAGTGCATTGAATTTGTTTATTCATTATCCAGAGATAAAGTAAGAGTCCATCTTGATCTAGGTTCTTTAAAATTGACGGAAGAAAACTTGTATGAGTTACTAGTTAGTGGAGAAGATATGATTAACTCAATTCATATTAGTGAGCCTTTTTTAGAAATAATAAATGACTTAGAATTTCATAATCGATGCTCACAAATTATTAAAGAAAAATCTAAACTTAAAATGTTAAATATAGAAATTGCATCAAAAAACATTTTATCACTAAAGGAACTAGAAAATAATATCAAAACAGTAAAAGATATTTACGGTTAACTATGAAGATAATAAAAGTAATAATATGAAGTACTCACTTGTGATTCCAGTTTTAAATGAAGAAAAAAATATTAGTAAACTTGTGCAAAAAATTGAACTTACTAACACTTCTAATATAATTGATATAATTTTCATTGATGGTGGTAGTACAGACAATACAGTTAATATTATAAATAAGGGTAGATTTGCTAAAAAATTGCTTTCTTATAAAGGCAACGGAAAACTTAGCGGGCAGTTACAGCTAGGATACCATTTTTCAATAGAAAATAATTATGAAGGTGTTATCACTATGGATGGTAACAATAAAGACGATCCTGTATTTATACCTAGATTTATTTCTAAATTAGATAAAGGTTATGATTTTATTCAAGGTTCTAGGTTCATGACTGGAGGCAGCAGTGTCAACCTTTCTCTATTTAGAAATTTAATGATAAATTATATCCATGTACCACTGTTGAATCTCGGCAGTAATTATAAATTTACAGATACCACACAGGGTTATAGAGCATACAGTAAAAAAGTTTTAACTGATTCAAAAATTGGGTTAATGAATAAAAAATTTAAACGTTATCAACTATTATTATGTGCGACAACATTAATACCAAAATATAATTATAAATGTATTGAAGTACCAAATACCAGAACATATAGTATTGAAGGTGGCCAAACAAAATTTAACTTTTCTAATTTAGTTTTATATTTTTTAGATATCCTAAATTACTCATTGAGAATAAAATTTAAAAAATAAACTTTTAGAAATATTTTTATTACAAAAAATATTAAATATCTACAAATCATGTTTGTTTTACATAATTTTAATATCTTGATTTTGTACTTTTAATAATGAATTTAATTACAATTATTAAAAAGTGGTCTAATTTTCTGCATTTTCCAAATTTATTTTCTTAACTAAAAATTTGGTTATAATATTCGCTCCTTCTAAAGTTAAATGATTTGAATCAGAATAAAAAAGTTTATCTCTGGATGAAGCAAAGCATTTATTATCTCTACAAAATAAGTTTACTGAGGATATCAGCTCTATATTATTAGCAGATAAATTTTTCAAAAATTTATCACTATCATAAGCTTTTAACAACCAACTTTCAAGATTAAGAGTTATTGGTTCGCCCCAAGAATTTCTTTTATAGAGGTAACTATTTGCGACTCCAAAATCATATGTGGGAATCGGTTCAATTATGTAATGCTTTAAAGAACTACTAGAAATTTTTTCTAAACGAGATTTAAATATTTTTTCGAAATCACAATCATTACATTTTATTTCATTTTCACCTTTTTTAGTTAACCATGTATCAAATCTTCCAAAAGAAACAACTATATCTTTTTCTAAATTCAACATGGAAAGAAATTCATTAAATGTTTCTTCAGAGCATTCATCTACATTCCCAATAGTGTCGCTTTGTTGAGATAATAAGCATCTTCCTAGTTTCCCTCTAAGAAAAATTAAATTATATTCACTATTTAGCGAAGTCATTTTAGTTAAAAAAGAGACTGACAATGCATTTGTCTGAGAGTCTCCAATTAAAAATATATTTTGTTCTTTTATGTCGTTGAACCAAATGCAATAACTTGAATCAGCAAGTTTGTTATTACAATTTGAGTTAGAGAATTTATAACTGTCCTGTTGATATGTTTCTGGATAGATATTTGGATTTAAAGAGTAAAAAAGTACCTCCTCGGGAACATAGTCATACCTGCTTACAAAACCCTCCTTTTCGTATGAAATTAATGTAAACAATACAACTGTTCCAACACCAAGTAGTAATGATATAATTAAATTTTTTAAACTAATGCTTTGAAACCTCCTCTCAACAAACTTCCAATTAATATATGAGATAGTAAATAAAGCTAGCATGGTAAATAAAAGTAAATAAATAGAATCATTTAAGAGATACCTGCCCTGAAATAGTCTTAAAAAAGCAAATATTGGCTGATGAAACAAATAAATAGAATATGAACTAAGACCAATTAGTGAAATATATTTGTGGCTTAACAGATTATTAATAAATCCATTTCTACTTGATAAAAGCACCATAGAAACACCAAGATTTGAGAGCATCCTTGGTTCTATTGAATTTAATGTAATCATACTGTCGTCAAAGTAAAAAATAGAAAATATTATAATTACAAAACCAATTTTCTCAATATGTTTAATATTTATTTTTTTTTGAAAGATCATGACAATAGAGCCTAGAATAAGTTCCCATGCTCTATATTGAATCTGATAAAATTTTATTAATTCATTCGTTGTAGAGTTTAAAAAAATAGAATATAAAAATATTAATCCAAGAAATAATGAAAATATTTTCTTATTTAGTTTGTATAAAATAAAACAGAGCAGCGGAAATATAAGATAGAATTGTTCTTCAATTGATAAGCTCCACGTGTGTAGCAATGGCATAACTTTTGTAGGTTCAGCATTGTAGAAATCTAAATTTTGAAAATAATAATTTGCATAAAAGAACATCGAAGCAAATGCAGATTTTGAAAATTCGATTAATGCTCTTGGAGTTAATAACCAATAAGCAAATGGAATAGTAAAAATTAGTATCGAAATTAAAGCTGGAAGTATTCTTCTTACTCTTCTTAAGTAGAACGAAGTAAAAGAGAAATTACCATTATTAAGTTCAGAAATAATAATATTTGATATTAAATAACCTGAAATTACAAAAAATATATCTACACCTAGCCACCCTCCGTCAAATGGTCCTATCCCAATGTGATAAAAGACTACTGCTAATACTGAAATTGCTCTTAGCCCATTTATATCTTTTCTATAAGAAATTCTATCTATTTCGGAGATATCTAAAAATTGAACAATTTTTTTCATATTGATAATTTTACTTTTATGTCCCGATTATTGTCTCAGTTTTATAAACACTAGGAAAAAACCCAGTGGCCAGAGGCAGAATCGAACTGCCGACCCCTTGTTTTTCAGACAAGTGCTCTACCGACTGAGCTATCTGGCCAAATGGCGGGGACGACGGGATTCG
>Ga0129342_1000071_pt1 | contig 32898 bp, 28 predicted proteins | sample CPBDNA_5_FD_94426 | JGI IMG/M metagenome (GOLD analysis project Ga0129342, IMG submission 94426) | Freshwater to marine salinity gradient microbial communities from Chesapeake Bay, USA - CPBay_Sum_15_0.2_DNA | ecosystem: Environmental > Aquatic > Marine > Coastal | place: USA: Chesapeake Bay...
GACTCGATGTCAAACGCAACGATGTTCTTGTTCTCGTCGAACTGGATGTTCGTAATCTTCGAGTTAGTGTCCTTGTATCGGAAGTTGAGTGGTGCGTTGCGAACGTCAGGGATGCTACCTTTCTGACCTGTCGTTTGCTGCTTGTCACCAACAGTGGTGTACAAGTCAGCGTCTCTGAACGACGGAACGTTCTGGCTCTTGTACCCCCCACCGAAGCTAAGGCCGCCACCCTGAGGTGATGGCTGGAACTGGTTCTTCAGCTTGAACAGCGTCTGGTCAGCGGTATTGGTAATCTGATAGCTCAGCGCCTCCTGCCTGTTCTTAATTGCCGCTGCAGTCTGAGGGCTCAAACCCCCGTCAGCCACAGCGTCATCTACATTGGGAAACGCGATGGTGAACTTGCCCTCTGGGTTCTCCTCTGTAGGCTCAGTGTATGCGAGCTTCCAGTCTGTCAAGAACTTGCTGTTGGAGTACAGGTCAATACCACCGTAGTCGGCAGCTGCCTTGTTCATGTTGTCAACGTTCAGGTTCTCCACCCCATACGAGAACGCGCCGTACTGCGTAGACACAGCGTCCACGAATGCAGCGGGGTTGGCCATGAAGTCAGTGCGGAGTCTTTGGGCAACACGGCTACCGACGTACTCAGGGTTGAGGCCCTTCTTTCTGTCCCCTGCAATGTTGAAGATGTCTGCGTCTCCTTCAAGCTGCTTGGCATAGGTATCGCTGAGTGGGGCGAACATAAAGTCCGTACCCGGCGCACGACGCGAGGCAATAAAGTTTCTTCCGTTCTGACCGAACACACCCTCGTTTACAAACGTAGACTGCAAGTACTCCACAGGCTCACCGTCTGCACCCGGTACCATGATTCGTCCACCCACTACTTGGAAAGGAATCTCTTTGTTGAAGGACTTGGCCTCGGTAATGGCTTGTGCTCTTGTGCCGAGAAGGTCTGAGTCTAGAGAGCCCTTGTTCAAATCGTTGACTTCCTTCTGGTAGTCAGCGGTGATGGCAACAGCATTTTCCTTGATGACGGAGTACTGGCTGTACGCCTCGTCAGCTGCTTGCTTGTTTGCCGCAGTGGGGTTGCTGATAGCCGTAAGACGAGCCTCCTCGAAGATGTCGTACGAAGCTTGAAGTACGCCGTTGTGGCGGTCCATCACCTTAGTGCGGGTCTCGAATGCTCTGATGCCCTCTCTCGCTTTCTTGTCCTGCTCCTGCTTCGCCTTCTTCTGGGCGTCCATATACTGCAGAGTCAACTGGTCGTAGTTGGCCCCGAGCGCGGCAAAGTCAGTAGGCTTGAGAACGAAGTCTGTTTTGTTCTCGTAGTACCCGCCCTGATTAAATTTTCTCTTACTTGCCTTCATACTTCTCTGCGTCTTTGTGGAACTTGTTCAGTGTCTTGCGAACAAACTTGTGAAGTGGTGAGTTGCCTTTATTTGCCTCTCTGGCCATCTGCTTGGCTTGACGTGGGTTGAAGATGTACTCACCCCCTGTCATTTCTCCAATCTTGGTTCCCTCTTGCACGATGTCAATAGGGTTGGTGTCGTGAGAGAACTCTCCCGGCGTAACCTTTGCACCCTGCTCCGCACCAAAGGTGACAGCGGTTCTTGCGATACCTGCTGCTGTGCCTACGATACCCTGAGCAATCTGCTGTCTAGCGTACTGCTCTCTAGCCTGCTCGGCTTTAAGCTGGTCGTATGCCATGCCGATGTCGAAGGTAGCACGCTGCTCTCTTCTTTGAATCTCGCGCTCTCTAGCCGAAGCCAATGCACCAAGCGCACTGGTCTGGAGTCTCTGTTGCTGCAGCACCTCTTGCTGTTGAGCACGCTGTGCTTGTGCTGTTGCTGCGAGTGTAGCGCCAAGGCCGCGAGCCCCGTATTGCTGTGCGGCTGCTACGTTAGTTGCAAGCCCACGGTTGATGTCCTCTACACGCATAGCCATGAGCCTTTGGTCGTAGGCCTCCTTCTGCATGTTGTAGAACTCAACGGGTGTGCCGAGTCCGGGACGTGTGGCGTAAGCCTCTCTGACGCCTGTTTCTGCCCCCGCGATGTCTACGTCCTTGAGGGCTCTTGCTCCCATGACGATGTTGGTGATACCGCCTGCAATCTGACCAACTCCAGTGGCCAACCCAGCCCCATCGAAAGACTTCTCCTGACCTGCCGCGTCGTCGCCCGTTTCAGTGGTCTTGGGCTTCTCTGGAGTTTCAGCCCCCTCCGAAGGAGGCGGGGCTGTTTTGTACTCATCGGGCATGAATGGACCAGAAACACCCGGGTCTTCTAGGGCGCGTGTTTCAAACCCACCCGTGTAATCTGTCTGTGGGATTCCGATTTCAGTAACCTCGTTTGTTCCGCCGGGACTAATCGAGAGTGGGTCGACCTGAGTCTGAGGGACGCCAATGGTACTGTCGTATCCGTACATCATTGGCAAGTCCTGACCGCTGTCAATCCCGCCCGGGTTAGGGTACGTTGACGCATAGCCCGGTCCGTATGGAGCGAGACCCAGCTCGGGCCTAGGGCCATCGATTCTGGGAGCCATGCTGAATCCAAGGTCAGGGGCTACATCTGCCTTTTGATAGGCATAGAACTCCGGTGTGCCGGGCATATATGGATTACCGTACTTAAAGTTGGCCATGCTGCAAAGTTAGTTAACTCTGTCGTTATGAAGGCGTGAGCGCTCATAAATCGCGTTGATGGCGTAGAGCTCGTCCTTCGTGGTAGAAGAGTTTGTCAGTTTAATTTTTAGATAGTAGTCTCTCAGGCGGTCACCTGCAATGTGCAACGCGTTGGGGATGCTTTGAGCGACAAGGATGTCACCCACATTGATGCCAGTGTTTGCACTGACGTTGAGGGTGTTTCTGTCTTTGACGCTTGTGATTGTTCGGGTGGTGTCTGTACCGTTGGCAAGAAACAACCTGTCCCCTGAGTTGAACGGGATGTTGTTCACCCTGCCCTTGAACTTAATCTCTCCCGGTGTAGATACGTCAGTCACCTCGCCAATCGTAATCTCATCGAGGTGGCTTGACGTGCTGGTGTCGCCCGGCATGTTGCAGTACAGCATACCCTCTCTGAAACCATCCCCCGCTCTGAGCGTGCCGTCGATGTCTTGGTCCTTCCACATGTCAACCGTAATGGTTGATGACTGGTCGGAGTTAGATAGCTCGGCAGACCAAACAGAGTTGCCTTCAAGACTGAGAGCCTTGTACACTTTAACCATGGACGGGTTAATCTTGGAAATAGCTTCCACGATGGAAGTGTACTGAACGCCGTAGTAGTTGTTAACAATACCCAAGTCGTCGTGCCTCCAAGGCTTGCCGCTCGCAAAAGTCAAGAAGTCCTCAAAGATGCCAACGATGTCCTCTGGCTCAAACGAGTACTTGGATGTCCACACCTTGGACTCGTAGTTGTATCCGATAGAACCCCGCTCTGCCACAACAACCGCACCCTTCGATGCTGTGCCCGAACCTCCGGCATCCTTGGCTCCACCCGCAGTTTCGTCAAGGGTTCCGAGGCGTGACTTGATTGCTTGAGTCATCTTAGCGAAGAAGTTGCCGTCTTTGTCTGTTACAAGGAAGTCGTGGGTTGTCTTTGGAGTAAGGCTGGCGTCCACGTAGCCTATCTCTCGGGGCTGGTCTACAAGCACGACACCCTTCCCGGCCTGCTCCCAACCCAAGAATACATCCTCCCAGTTTTGTCTTTCGTTGACAATGTCGAGTGGAGAGCCCGCAATCTTGTGGACCTTCTTCATCATTGTCAAGTCAAACTTGCTGTTGTCGTCTCTGTCTACGGGCAAGTTCCTGCCGTAAGAGGTGCCGTCAACACGGATGTCTCTTCTGTCTCTGCTGTTGACAGCAACAATAATTTCTTTGTTGTCTGGGTGTACACCAATCATTGTAGCACCATACGCCATAGAGCCTTGAACCTTTTCAAGTCTTTCTTTGAAGTAGGAGTCAACCTTTCTGTCGCTGATGACCTGAATGCCGTTGCCACCAAGCATGCACACGGTACCCATCTCAGCATCCACAAAGAAGATAGTTCCCCCAAACGACACGGCCCCCCTGCTGTACTTGCCGATGCCGTGGTCACCCGCGTAGTAGCGCTCGGTACCCAGAACCTTATTGGAAGCAATCATCATCCCCCCGTCTGCCGTAGCCAAGTAGTCTTTGCTGACAGGAGTCGATGACGCCTTTCTCTCATGGAGCATGGCGATACCCCCGCCCATGTCAAACATTCTCTGGATACTTCCGTACCTAAGATTGTAGTCCTTGAACGGGAACATGGCAGGGTTGAAACTAGAAAGAGCGAGTACCTCTCCGTCAGATGCGTACGGGTCGCTGTACGTGACTGACGAACTACGAACGCTCGTTTGCTCATCGGGGCTGTAGATGTGTGGCCTACCATAGTGGTAGTTTCTTGTCACAGTAGATGGCAAGAAGTCATTGAAGCCGGGGTCCTCTATATTCCTGCGAATGAAGTTTGCGTCTGTAGCGTTGGTGAGCTGACCCGGGTCGTAGCTTCCATTAACCACAGCAGATGTTCTCATGTCTCTCTGCCTGAAGTATGTGTCCCCTTGGTCAGTCAGATGCACGTTAACGTTTACGGTATTCTTCGTAAAGGCACACTTGGCTGCTCTTGATGAAAGCTCGACGCCGTCGGGGTTGGCGCCAAACGCCTCGGTGTGAATCTGGAACTGGTTGCCCGCAACGCTTGGGCCCTGAGTGCCCGGACCTGTATAAGGTGTTGACTCGAACACCTCGTACTCGTAGTATTCTGTCTCGGTTGCTTGGTCGTAAAATCTTCCACGAACTCTTTCTACCGTAAACTCGTTTGACTCATCCGGGTCGTCTGCGTTCAGTGGGTCACCACCTACATTGGGCGGGTTGTCAAATCCAAAGTACCCCCCTCCTGCAACGTCTGCTTCGGTCGCCAGCTTAACAGCGTTAAACTTATCTCCCCTGAACAGTCTTTGCGTAGACTTGCAGATGTTGCTATTAGTTGTGGTAAATACTACGGGTAGTTCTTGAGAGTAGTCCACGTCATCCTTAGAGTCCTTCTGTACGGGGAAAGATTCCCCAATCTCGTAGTACACTCTGTCTTCATCAACAACGTCGATGCGCGGGCGAAGGATTTCAATTCTAACATCCTGACCCCACTTGTTGACGGTAGCGTTGCTGTTTCTAATGTCTGAAGGTCTGAATCCCGGGTACTGAGTGTTGTCCCCTCTTAGAATAAGCATCCATCCTGAACGACGGTACTCGCCCTCTGCCGTAAAGTTCCCATCTTCCTGATTGGGAAGTACCAGCACGTTTTGCTCTGAGTTTGCTTGGAAGTATTTGTATCCAAGAACGTCAAAGAAGTAGTTCTTTGGGAACTGATTGACCAATGTTTCGCTTGACCCGGCTCCTGCGTAACTGACAATCCTAACCTTATCTCCGGGCCTGAACTCATAGTTGAGTCTAGCGCTTTTAGATTCTTTGTAAGAGTCAACCTTGCCCTCGAAAAATCTCATGGGCAGGTAGATAGCGTTGTTGATAATACCGACAGATTCAGCAACAGCCATACTTGGAAAGTTGCCAAAGTTGGTTACGTCAGTCACACCCTCCTCAAGAGAACCTGCGTCGACGTCATCCCCATCACTGAAGGACGGGTCTCTAATAACAACCTTCGACATATCCGCAACCAAGGCCTCGCCAACAGTCACGGTCAAACTGTCCTCAAAAAGTGAGTTGCCAGCGTAAACTATTTGATAACGCTCTGCCCAATCGGGAATGAACTCCTTGTCAAAGTTTACGTCGATGTCGTAAGGAACAAGGACATTGCTGCCGTTGCCTACAGGGGAGTCTGCTGAGCCGGAGAATGGGACGTAGGATTCTGGAAGCAGGTTCACATTGCTGCTTCTGTTTCTGTGGTCGTAGAACACAACGCCAAGCGGGTGGTGTGCTCCAGACCTAAAGGTCAGCCTGTTAACCCCAATGTCTCCTGCAGAAGAAACGCTAGGAGTAAAGTATGATGTTGTTGTTTTTTGGTCACGCTGCCAATCCAGAATTGCACTGTGGAAAATATCCTCATTGCCAGCCCCATCTGGGTTACCGTCAATCCCAGCCGTAGTAGCCTCCATGTCTATTTGGATGTCGGCTGCAGCGTCACTCCCGTTCAACAACGGCGTCGTTGTGTCTAAACCCCTAGGCTGGTCCTCGTAAGAAAGTCCGTCGTTGTTGATGTACACAGCAGGGCCTGCGTGACCTACCCGGTTGAATGTCATGCTCAGCTCCGACAGCTGGTACTGCACACGTAGCTGTAGGCTGCTGCCTCCGCCCCCCACCACAAAAGCGTTGGTCGCCTTGAAATCCATGTACTGTGAATCCTGAGCGCCACCACTATTTGTGAGCAGGTATCTGCACATCTTTTGTCCAGACAGTCTGTCCACGGTTCCCGCGAGGAAAGCACTTCTTCTGTACGGAACTCCGTGAGCGGTAGCGAATGCGGCACCAGAGACCCTGAATCCAAGGTTAGATTCTAAAATGCTGTTGGCCAGCTCCTGCGCAATCTCAGACTTTGTCATAGCCGCCTGAACATCAACCGTTGCGCTTTGAGCGTCAGAAAAGTTCGCGTTGATTCCTGCGATGCCACAGACCTTTGCGTATCCATAAAGCTGCCCGCCCAACTCAAGGTCGTCGTTACTTCCGATGCTCTCTCCCCCATGAAAAAGCTTGATTGTCTGGCTTTGTACTGAGTTGTCGGATGCAGCCTCAGTGCCTTCAGGGAAAGGCTTGAACCTTCTATCGAACTCTCTCTTGCCCGTTTGATTGTCGTAGTTCGGGACAACCATTGCCCTTCTTCCTTCAACAGTCCAGTTAACTTCAAGCTGCCCTGCCACCCCATATCCTTCAAGAGGAATGTTGTCTAGGTTAATTACAACCTCAATACGGTTGGTATCACCCATACCCCAAGCCAAGTTTGGCTCATACACGCTGCCTGAATCTGCTGTTGTTCCGCTTGACCTAATTGCCCAAGGGACACTTTGTGTGTCCCCAGTAAACCTCATCTCTGTCTCGCTGCCATCTTCTTTGTCATTGACAAAGTATCCAAACAGGTTTTCGACGCTGCCGAGTTGATTGCCCGATGCCAATACCGTATCGGTTTGAGGCTCCATGTACACAAAAGAAGAGTACTGTGTCTTATGGTTGTAGAGAGACTTGTACGCGTGGTCAGTTTCACCGACTTGCGCTGTTTCAAATCCATCGCCGCTAAGGTTAACAGCAAGCTCCTCAATGCCTGCTGACACAGGAAACGAGTGGGTTGTCAGGCTGTCGTCCTTGATAAAATCTGGCCATGTAGTGGCGTCATATCCATCTACATAGTTGCCAAAGAAGAGTCTGTTCTCTGATACGCACAAAGACTTGGCCTTGTAGGGGACGTTGTCGAACAGCTTGTTTGTCTCTGCATCACCTACAATCCTGTAGGCCTTGGAGTTTGTGAACGTTTCTACGAGAGTGTTCTCATCGTATGCGGTGAACCTTTCGGCAAAAATATGCCAAGCTCCAGTGTTCCCGCTGCGAGCGAGGAACCTGATTGCCTTAACATCACCATCTACGTTACTACCAGTATCACCGTTAAGCCCGGCCTTATTCACCAGAACCTGAATCGCATCGTACTGCGTCAGGTAGAGGTCGGTCATCGTCCCGGTCGGATTAAAGTGGTCTTCGTAGTAGGATAGCTTAGAGTAAGGCCCGATGGCGGACACCTCACCGTCGACATAAACGTACTGAGCAGCGAACTGAAATACGTTGTCTACGATTCTGTTTACGACTGTCTCATCTTCACCAGCTTGAATGAAGGTAAAGGTAGGGGGTCGCATGGGCGGCCTCTTACATACCGTGAGCGCATTTGACGCCGTAGTAGCTACGTCAATAGAATCGTCGTAGGAGCCGGAAAGGATTCTGCTGACGTTAATCTTTCTTGGCTCGTTAACGTTATCGGTGAAGTACAGCAAGATGTCTCCATTACCCATCTTCACGACCTCGCTTTGAATATGAGAGTTTTTCTCAAAAGCCAGAGAGCTGCTTTGGTACAGCTTCACATAGTCGTGCTCAGCAATGTCGTACATGTAGATGCCGTGGTTGTCATTGCTATTCCACACGTAGTAGAACACCACCCCTCCCGCCTCGTAGCTTACGCTAGAAACCGTGTAGTTTGTTCCAGCAGGAATCTCGTCTGACGCATTACGGAATCGGCCCTCTCGGTTTCCCTGAGCTTGCTTGATAACACCAGCATCCTCTTCGTCGGCCACGGAGATGTCGACATTAAACGCATCTGTCATCTGGACAGACTGCACCAGTCGCTCGTCGTCATCCAAGTTTAGATAACGAGGTGTCAGTTTATCAATAGCCATCAGTACTTAGGCGCTTGCTTGAAGTTCTTACGAATCACGCGCAGTGCCTCATCCTTGTTGAATGTTCTCAGACGTGCGTTGGCCTTGCGTCTTTCGTTGTAGTATTCTTGTCTTGCGCGGGCCTTCTCCGCATTGGGGACGCCTCTCTTGCGCTCGATGATTCGGAAGTACATGTATGCGCGAAGAGCCTCCTCTGCTTCCACAGGAACTTGAGGTTCCTTGGCTCTAGCCTCATCAGCCACGTACTCCACCACGATTACACCAGTCGTACCTGAGTCTGTCTCAAGCCTGTTCTGGTCTCTGTTCAGTCTGTACTCGCCTGCGTAGATGCCGCCACCTAGACCGTAGGTCCTTCCCACGGCTTGGTTGTAGGCGTAGTTGTTGAAGAGCAGTGCCTCCTCCTCTCCGAGGATACCCCCACCGCTTCCGCTCGTGTCGTCCACTCTGTCGAAGAATCCGTCGCCATCACTGTCCACAGGGTCGTCTACATTCGTGTAGGCCTGAGACATGTTGAGGTTGTCGTTCATGGCCAGCGGGTAGAACATCCCGTCAGAGCCTGCGAGTCCAACCCTTACGATGCTTGCAAAGTCATCGGGCAGGTTGTAGGTGCCATTGGTTTCGGGGGACAGCTTGAGAGAGCGCACCTTGCCTGAGATGTCAAACCCAAACTCCCGGATGCCGCGAAGTGCAACCTGACGTAGAAAGGTTCTAGTCACATTGCCAGCATAGTCATCACCCTCAGTAGAGATGAGGAAGTCGTTGATGATGTCCGCTACGCCTACTAGGTTGTGTGCCATCTATTACTGTCTTTGTTCTTTAACGTCCTCCTGAGCTGCGTGCTGGTACACCTCCTTGTCTCTGAGGTTCACACCGATTAACAATGCAAGCTCGTTTACCAAGTCCATCACGTAGTGGTCTGGCAATTCAAAGTCGATGCTGTTCGAGTCATCGTAAACCTCCTTGTTGTTGGTCACGGTGTACGCGAACTTTGGGTAAGAGGCCGAGAGCGCTCCTGCCGTGGTAAGCCCTTCTGGGTTCTTGTAGTACACAAAGCTCACCCCCACCTCGTCAGCAGTGCCAGCACTGGTAGTGTCCTTGTTGAGAACCAAGTCGTGAGGGTAGAGCTCAAGCGTAAGCCCTGTAATGTAACACGCGGGAAAGGCTTTGGTCGGTCTAGACAATGTGCTAGAAAGAAGCGCTTGAAGCTTGTTCGCATCCTCGATAACCTCTACCGGGATAACCTCTGCGTTGGTCGATGCGTTGACTGCAGCACTATCCGATGGGGAAGTGATGGACGCAGCAGCTGGTTCGTAGAGAACCTCAATAACCCTGTTGAAGTTGGTAGGCAGAGCCAAGGGAACATTCAATCTTGGGTATGTTGTGTCTGGGTCTTCGTCAAGCTGAACCCTAGTGATGAACCTAGATAGGTCTTGCTTGAGCCCACGGATGCGAGACTCAGCCATGCCGGGGTCTGTGCCACGAAGGCGTGCAGCTTGGGCCCGCTCAAGCTCCATCCAGATGTTGTTGTACACCTGCTGCTGTGCAGTACCTGCAAACTGATTGAATACCGCAGGGGTGACGAATCCTCTCTCGTCTTTGTTTGCTAGTCCCTGAAGCGTTGTATAGACCTCTCGTACGCTGGCCATGTTGTTACTATTACTACCAGCAAATATAAACAAAAAAGGGCCGCCCTAAGGCAGCCCTCTTCCGCTAGGGTTATGGGGTTAGGCAATCTCCGAGAGTTGCCGTTCAATTTCTGTAAGTACAGAAGAGCCCTTGTCCGTGAGGCAGAAGCGCGTCAGGACATCAACTTCGTCCTGTCCGACAGGCACCCCTACGATTACTGCACCGCTGTCGAACCATGTGATGGCTCCACCCTTGTAGCGCAGAATCTGAAAGTCAAAGGCCTGCATGACTGACACGCGGGTCTGGACGATTGGGTTGTCGAAAAGGTCGATGAACTCCTGTGGCTTGGTCTTAGCAGCATTCACGAGAGCACGCTTGATGGCGATGTTCTCTTGGTTTGTATTGATGTTCAAGCTAAGTGCAACAGGCAAAAGCTCTTCGATAGAGCGGGACTTAATCATCTGAATCGCGTCAGTGATAAGGAAGTCTCTGTCGATGGTTGATTCCACTTTGGCTTCGGTATCGGCCATCTTGAAGATAGAACCACCGTTGGCTACGTTGCCCGGGTGTACGCTCAAGAACTCACGAAGGTTTGGCTTGGTGTAAGGAACCATCAACACGTTCTGGCGGAAGATGACTTGGCTACGTGTAGCTGCATCGCTCTGCTCGTCTCTCCAGATGGAGGGCTCGTTGGCGCAGTAACGAATCTCGCGCACTCTACCACTCTCTTCGTCGTAGACGTTGACTCGGTTGTTGGCAAGCTTCAGGTAGACGCCGCCCCCGTAGGAGAAGTAGTAGGAGTCCTGCTTGGACTTGTCCTTGAGGTTTCTTTTGATTGCTGGACGGCTCCGGTCAGTGGGAGGAGCATCCACGATTGCCTGTTCTTCAACGACAGGCTTTGCCGCAGCCGTTGGCGCGGTCTTCTTAGCGGGTTTCCGCTGGATAGTTTCTGTAGACATGATTAAAAGAAATTAAAGTTAAACGAGTAGTAAGTGGGAGGAGGCAATTTCCCCCTCCCCTTACCATATATCACTTACGCTTACGACCGGTCAGGCCGTCGGTAATAGCTGTAATCAACATATCGACGTAACCAAAGACGACATTGTCGGCCTCAGATTTCGTGAGGTTGACCACGACCTTAGCAAAGGCCGCTAGTCCGATGAGCAAAGCTGCCCAGTTTTCAGCGATAAAATCCCACATTAGTCAGCTATTAGGACGGAGTAACCGAACCAGTTGCACCAGTTTGGCCTTCAATCAGCCAAGTGTTGTCATTGGTGGTAGTTCCTGTTCCTACGCAGTAAGCACGAATAATCACAGAGTCAGTGGCTGTACCCTGATTGAGAGTCAACGTAGTGTCGTTGTCAATAGGGTCAGCAGCACCACCATCGGTAATGCTACCGAACATCAAAGCCTCAGTCGTATTTCCGTCTGTGGTAGAAGAAATAGTGGCATTCGTAGTTGTGATGTCCTCAGCAGCAAAGAACGTGTAGTTCAATCCAACAGCAGGAGTAGGCAACTTAATGTCGTTAGCACTTCTCACTGCAACAAGAGCTCCGCTGTCAGCAGCACTCAACGTGAAGTCATCATCCTTGTCAACAACGTGAAAGCCAGAGACCGTAGGAACTCCGTTGATGGTGGCAGCGTTAACGCTGGTCACGTCAGCGAGTCCAGCGAACTCGTTGGTCACATCGTCGAGGACAACAGTGCGCTCACTCTTGATGAGGTCAGCCAACCCGCGTGCAACCTCGTGCTCCGTACCTGCAGTGCAGTTCAAAGCGAGGGCGTCACGGGTAGGAGTGTCACCAGAGTCAACAGTTCTAAAGTTTGCAGTAACCAAGGTGGCTGCGATGGTCATTGACTCAAAGTCTCTTGAGTTGAACACAGCACCTGCGTTAGAGGCAGTCTTTACAATAATCATTTGTTCTAGGTGTTAAAGGTTAAAGATTAGGCCTTAATCAACACGTGTTGGTTAGCAGCACGAGTCACCAATGCACACTCAGAACGGTAGTTGAACTTGGCCGTGTCCTCCGTCGTGTTACGGAATCCGAGGATAGAGCCAGTCACCCAGTGCTCCAACTCACGAGAGTATCCACCTGCAGCCTTGTAGTTCAACTCCAAAGCAGGAGAGCGGTCACCCGTAGTTGGGTCAGTCACTGTAGCCAATGGGCACATCACACCAGCAACCAAGTTGGCAGCTTCAGTAGAGCCTCCCAAGAGCGTTGGGTCATTCAACAACTTCCAGCTGTGCTTGTGGAAAGTGTATCCACCGCGTGAGAAGGAAGAGAAACCGAGCTGAACAGCCATGTCGGGTGAGTTCTGGAATGCACCGTATGAAGCGGTGACACCAGCGATACCAGCCTTGGATGAACCGCCACCCTGAGCGACCATGTCGTCGAGGCGCAAGTTCTGTTCAGTGTTCGCGTAGATAGCGTACTCAGGAGCGGAACCCTGCTTGTCGAACTCGATGATGAGGTCGTCCAAGTCAGCGAAACCACCGTCGTTACCGACGAGTCCGTTGGTCACCAAGCCACGAGCCTCGAGAGCCGTGATGTAACCTTCGTTACCGTCGATGTCCGAAATGGTCGTGGTGTCAACTTCCTGACCGAACAAGAGCGTCATTTCGCGCTTGTCCAAGAAACGCTGACGGGCATCCATTTCGCCCTTGATGTACCAGCGGTAGTCGCCGCCGCCTACGTCAATGTAACCAATGTTGGTGGCCTGTGAACCAGTCACCTCGTAGTTACCCTTGATGATAGCGTATGGCTTCTGGAAACGAACCACGTTAGATTCAACGAATCTGCCGGGCTGCTCTGAACCTTCGGCCCAGATGTTACCAATAATTGGCATGTCGACAACAGCACCGTTAGCCAAGGTAGAAGCTGCGTCGCGCAACAACTTAGCAGTGAAAGTGGCATCACTGTTCGCCGTCCCGTCCGAGGTCACGACCGCACGGTCGATACCGTTAATCAACAGGATGTCACCCTTCATTGGGGTGTTTGGACGAACGTCACCTGAACCGCCAGAAGCAATAGCTGCCTCAGCGGCAGCTTGGCTTTGGGCAGTGAAGGTCATCTCAGCCACGTTAGCATCGCCTGAAGTGTATCCAGTACCAACCGCAGCGCGGACCTTCTGGTGCAGACGAGCCTCCTCGTAGTAAGTGATTTTTTCGGCAGAGCCAGCAGCCTTGACGGCTCCGGTCATACGCAAGAATCCGGTAATGCCCTGATTACCGTAAGTTTTGATGAGTTCTGGACGAACGTCAAGGGCGTTAATAGTGCTCATGAAATCACCCAGAGAAGCGTACTTCTCAGGCGTTGCCAATCCAACCTGTGAATAGGCACCTCCGACAGAACCGCCGAGTGAACCATGAACATTAGGAGAAACGATGTTGCTCATAATTGTTCTTTTTAGAAAGCGTTAAAACTTGAATGTCATCCCCCTGTCTCCTCCGATGGCTGCAGCGAGCTGGTCGATAATCTTGTTTCTCTGAGCTTCTGCGCTTGTGTCAACCTGCTGCTGTTGTGGAGTAACAGGTGCAACGTTAGACGCTTGGTGAACCACACGACGCTGCCCGTCGCTCATACCTTGTCGGTACACAGCGTTGACAATGCCGTCGATGTTGTCCATCACAGCTCTGTGAGAGTTCAAGAGGTCGTAGTCCCACTTGCCGTCATCAGAGACGTAGGAATCAAAAAATGACTCGAGGTTCGCATTCTTCTCCTTCAAAGTTGACTTGTACTGGTCGGCTAGGCCGTAGGTAAATGTCTTACCCGTAGGCAAATCAAATGAAATGCCGTCCAAGTTGTCAACCTCTCTGGACATGTTTGCGACCCACTGGTCGTCGATAGGACTCATAAACTCATCTTCGGCAGTGCGATTCGGGTCCGGCGCTGCGAACGCTTCACGAACTTCCTCGATGTGCTGACGAGCCTTATCCGCCGCCACCTTCAACTCCACAGCTGATGTTGCGATTTCCTCATCGGTGTACCTGTCCACGTCGAGCTTGTACTTATTGTTCATAAGCGTGTCAATCTCTTGCGCGGAAAGCTTTGGGTGGTCCATCTGCAACTGCATACGAACAGCCTTAGCATCATCCATTTCGGAAGTGTCCAAGGACTGATACTTGTACCAGTCTTCAATAGAACGACCCGTCTCCGTGACGAACTCGTTGATAGCTGCGACAGCTGGGTCGATGTCGGGCTTCCTGTTAAACTGCTGGGCCACGGCGTCAAAGTCATCGAACTTCATGTTCAGCCTTTCGCTGAGCTTCTGAAGTGCAATGGCATCTTCGTCGATTGCCTGCTGCTGCACAGGTTGGGGTGGAGCTTGTGGCTCCGTGTATTCTTGTCTGAAGACTACTTCTTGAGGTTCCGGCTCCGGTTGGGGAGCAGGCTCAGGAGCTTCCTGCACAGGCTCGGGAGCTTCTTCCGCTACAGGTCGTGCTTGTGGTTCCGAGGGTTGTGGCTCCGGCGAGGGTGCTGGAGCGTCCTGAGGTTCGTTCAAGAAGTCAGGGGAGTCACTGATTTTGATACCCTGAGCTTCAGCTGCTACTTCTAATTCGTGCTTAGCCATTTAATTAAATTTTGGGTGTGTTACTTATCGTGCGTTAGGCGCACCCTTAGCTCCTGCGGCCAGAATCTTTCTCTGCTTGTTGTAAGGAGAGAACTCCAAAGATGGAGCGGCTTGACAGTAAAGGATAGCGTAGTGCGCGTTGTCAGCCTGAGGCGTGAAGTGAGTAATCTCACCGTACACCACCTGACCGTCTGGGTAGTCGATTGGCTGCTCTCTAGTACCCGCCACGTTGTTCATTCTAAACGTAGCCGGAGTAGTGCGAGCCGCATCGGTACCTGCATCAACACCGTCAACACCAAGCATCTCCACGCAGAAAGCAGGAGAGAATGGCAAAACGGTCACGTTGATTTTGTTGTCGTTTGCTGTAGCAGTGATGTCTGGCAACTCAGCACCCAAGTCCGCATCACCAAAGAGGTGACGAGGTGAGTCCGCTGCAAGGTAAAGGAAGCAGTTGGTGGTTGCCACAGCGGCCTCGACCAACGTGTAGGTTCCTGCGTACTCAGGGAAGGTGTTTGAGTTTACTACGACCTTGGTGCCCTTGAGGAAACAGTTGGCAGCGAAGGTAGCCTCCTCACCGTACATGTTCACCGTCTTGACGAACGCGGTCGTACCAATCTTTACTTTGTAGTAGTCGTTGGAAGAGTCATACACCCATCCGTTGGTATTATCGCAGTCAACAGAGATAGTCTCGTCCTTCAAGACTTTGCCAGCCTCGAAATCTTTTTCTCCGGCGGTGTTACCACGCAAGATGATTGTTTGAGTTCCGCCCGTGAGCATCCGGTTGGTAGCCTCGTCCCTGCCGAGGAATCTGCTACCGTTCTTTACATCGTGTCTTTGAAATGCCATGTCTTAGATGTTAGGCGTCAGTTCCGTAAACCATGAACTCAACCAACGTAGGGTTGGTAGTCGCGTACGCTTTAATGTCAATGCCTGCATTGAGCGGCATGATAGCGAAGTCGCCACCAGCCAGCTTCAAAATGACAGGGTTGCCTGCGGTAGTTCCGTCGTACACGTAGATGTAGTCGGAAGCCGTGCTGTCTGTGTTCTTGATGTACAGATACGCAGGGGCTGAAAAATCAGATGCCGTGTACAATGTAGTTGCACTTGCGCCAACAGCGGTAGCCGTCACGGGTCTACGTGCCAAGCCTGTAGTGTTAGCTGCAGTGGTTTCCATAGACACACTGATTCCCAGCGTCTCAGACAGCAAGTCTGTGCTCGTCAGGGATAGTTGTGCGGTTACTGTTGCCATTAGTTATTCTTTGATGCAAATATATGAAACATTACCACTTGACTTTGTCAGCCCAGTAGGCAGCGCTCATCTTGCCCTTCTTAATGTTTCTGGCGTGTCTAGCCTTGAAGCTTGCACGCTTCTTCTTCATTCTATCCGACTCACCAGCCTTGGGCTTGCCAGCAGTCTCAGCTCCCTTCTCTCCAAAGCGGATGAGCTTAACTTTGTCACCCTCTTTTGCCAACACCATGTGTGACTTCTTGGGGTGGCTTGGTGTAGCCTTTGGTTTGTTGACGCCTTTGAGTCCGTGCTTATTTAGCATGCGCTTAACGCGCTCTCTCATTGCCTCTTTGCTCATCGTCTCATCAGTTCTTGGATGATGTCCCTGTTGTCTTGGTCCTCAAGTTCGGGGCGTGTACCCTTGCGCTGAGAGATAAGCTTGGACTGAGCCACAGCCTGCTTCTCAACGCGTGAGTCTTTTCTATCATCCTTGCTCTTCTCGAGGTCCATGCGGAACTGCTTGTCTGCTGCCTGAAACTGTGACGTCATCTGGAGCTTTGCCATTTGAATCTGACCCTCCACCTGTTGACGCATCTGCAGGAGCTGCATGTCGACCTGACCCTGAGCCTGAATCTTCTGTAGGTCAGCCTGCGCCTTCATCTGCACCTCTTGCATACGCAGCTGTGCTGCGGCCTGCTGGGCCTGCATGTTCACCTGTGCTTGCATTTGCATTTGCTGCTGCTGTTGCTGCTGCAACGAGGCGATGCGGCGTTTGCGTCGGATGATGAGGACTCTTTCTGCTTGGTCCAAATCCTTGAGACGACGGATTGCCATAGCATCCTCAAGGTCAATCTCTCTTTGTGCAAGTGACTGTTGGATGTTTTGTTCGAGTAACAACTTGGCTTCATCTGACATCTCTCGCTCAACAATCACACCGTAGTTGTGAAGTGGCAGAGAAGCAAACGAAGAAAGAATTTCCATGCTCGTGCTTCCGATGGCTCTTTCGTACGCCTCGTAGATGATGGACTCTGGGGGCAAGACCTGAAGGCACTTGACCACGTCCTCACACACTCTCTTGTACAGAACAGAGGCGCCATTGGTGATGTCGTTGATGGCGTTGTTGGCTGCAGCGAGCTGCTGCTGACGCACACCCACAAGGGCATCTGACTTTGGTGAGCTACCGTCAAGAACCTCGTTGACGCCCGTGACATCACGAATCATGCGGAGGTAGTGGTTGTACAAACCAATAAGCTCGTTGATGTTCCGAATGGTATTGTCCAGCGGTCGCACAGGCGGGTTCTGGAATCCACCCTCTGGGTTCTTGCTTCTGTAGTAGAAGACACCTGTCTGCTCGTAGATGTCCTGAATGTCAAGAGGCTGAAGCTCTCCACCGTTGCCTAGAGACACATTCTCCAGACCCTCGATGTCCACAATCAAACCATCAGGCTTAGCCTTGGCAATGGCTTGTTGAATCTTGAGGTGAGTCAGCTGAAGCTGGTCAGCAAAGCCGATGACAGACGACACCATAGACTTGGGCATCTGACGACGGAAGTTCGTTGCCACAACGCTGTACGAAAGACGAGCGCGTGTGAGGTCGTGCATGTTTTTCGGGATGTCCCGCTTCATGCCGTAGTTGAAGAGAAGCCCGCTACCGATGACATACGAGCCACCATACACGCACATGTTGGGCATGGTGTGAATCTTTCTGTCGTACACTGAGTCGCTAGGCAGCTTGTAGCTCTCGCCCTTGTAGTAGAAACCAATGTTTCCAAACTGCGAGGTCTTCTCCTCGTAAATCATATCGTCGACGCCAAGGAACTCGAAGTCCAAGACGTCAACCAAGTATTCATCGTAGCCGTAGACATGGGCGCCACGGCTTCTGTCGTACACCGTCTGATTGAACTGGGAAGCGTTGTTGTAGCTTCTGTTCATCACAGACTTCGCAATCTTCTGATACTCCTCCTCAGGGATGTCTGTCCCCGCCATGCGCTTCAGGTCCTGAATCGACACACGCTTGACGTGGCCTGCGTAGACAATGTCAGAAAAGTTCGGGTCTTCCGTGCTGGAGTGGATGAACTGCGCTGGGTCTACATACTCCGTCTTGATTCCGTAGCTAGGGTCGTTGCTCCTCTTGACAACAGCCATGCCGTTGACCACGAGGTCCTCCACGGCGCGGCGGAACACGTTGTCATCAAAGTCATTCCAGTCAAGAGTGAGCTTGGTGGCGAGTTGGGCTGCCACCTCAGCACTGGTCTTGATACTATCAGCCAAGTAAATTTCAGCCTCCTCTGAGTTGTCAGGCAACCCATCGGGGATGCTCGCTGTCTTCAGGCCGAGAGACTTTGCCTCCTCGATGACCTCTCTTTCTTCAATAGCAAACTTAGCCAGAACCTTCTTCTTTTCCTTCTCGTCCTTCGACATCGGGTCGATGGCCTCCACGTTTGGGCGGAACTTGCGAGAGAGAATCTTGTTGACTACAATCCTAACAAACTTAGGAATGATTGGTACAGGTGACCAGTCGAGGTTCAACAGCGTTCCGTCACCGCCTTGGGTGTCCATGCTGTTCAGAATCTGCTTGTAGACTGCGGTATCTTGCGTGCCGTTGGCGTAGTCCCGGTTGCGCTGGAACTCTACCAAGCGCTTACCGAAGCCTGTAGAAAAGTCGTCCAGACCACCCCACTGTGCCTCGATAGATTTAGCATAGGAAATGCCATAGTCTTCGCTTGCCTTGACGGAAGCCGGAGCCATTGGGTCCGGGAACTGTGCATACGACTTTGGCTTGTGGTGACCCTTCATTACTTACTGTATTACAGGCAATGTGCAAATATAAACAAAATCACTTAGCGGGCTTGGAGACCCCGCCGGGCGTGTAGGTGTACTTGCGGAAGAATTTTTTACCTGTAAAATCAGCTGGCTTTTTCTTTTGCACAACAGTCTGCGCTGCAAGCAATGCAAGACCTGCGCTAATGGTCAAGTCAAACTTCGTGCGGTTGTCGATACGGTAACCAATCCAGTCCTCAAGTGTGCGGTTAAAATACATCCTACCGATTTCTCCTTTCTCATTGATTCCCACATGGTTGTGTATGTAGTCTTCAATCGCTTGTGCATGTGTGTGGATGACATCCTGTGAGTTAGACGGGATGCCTTTCGTTTTGGTTGCAACAGAACCTGCGGTAGTCAGGTGTTGCGGTCTATCCAATAAGTAGCCATCATAACCTCTTGATTCAAAGTATCTTACGATGCCGTACTTATTGTTTTCCACGAGGAGCGGGTAGCCGTAGAACACAGCCGCCATCAGGATGTCTTCGTAGAAGATTTTTGCCATAGGAGGGCGGGAGCAGTACTCTGCAACGAACATGTTAGAGGGGGCCCGCATGTTGAATTTGTTGTAGATGTGACACGCCCCCTTAGAGCCCCTCCCGTCCGTAGTGGCGTCGATGTCGTAAGAGTCAACACCACCACAGCCAATGAGTTTGTTTGGCGCAATGCGTTTGCCCCGTTCGGAAACCTTGAGGTTCCTGAGGTCTGCAGGAGGCATCCATGATACGAACCACCTGCCCTCAGAGCTTGGAACAAACACAACCTCCCCGTCCCTTACGCCTCCTTTCCATGTAAAGTTTCCACGCACCACGGGGTCTGGGTACATGTTCTCGTTGTGGTCAATCTGCTCATAAATCTTTCCGATGTTGAACAGAGAGCCCTCGACGCTATCTCGGAACGCTTCGTCTGTGGTGAAGGGGAACTGACGAACAATCTCATTCATCTCCCGGGCATCATGCCTGAGAGCCTCCCTTTCGTTTTTTAGAAACTCCTTTGCGCCTATCTCTACGGTTTCCCCGTCCAGCGTCTCCACCTCCTGTCCCGGAGTCTCGATGATTGGCTTCCCGTACTTGTCGAAGAATCCCTCTAAGGCTTCGTAAGCCGGAATAAAGATTCTGTACAATCCGGAGGTTGTCCTGCCGTTTTTGTTGCGTTCTTGTGGGTCGGAATCTTTCCAAAGCTCTTTGTATTCCTGACCTCCTTTGTCCATCGGGTTGACTGTGCTGCCCACAAGCGCCTTCCCGATAACACGGCGTCCCACAATCAAGCAAGTCCGTTGTATCCTCCATGCTTCTCTAATGTCTGTTGGTTTCTCCCACTTGCCTGCCTCATCGAGATACAAGATATGCAACTTCTCACCATCGTACGCATTGTTCGTGGTGTTTTTCCAGTTAATGATTGTGTTCAGGGCGTCGCCCTTGACAGAGGTCTTGTTGTTTTTGGTAATCCTTTTAGACGGTTCTCTAAACGCCAACTCCATTCTCGGGTTGGTAGTACCGTCTTGGATGGGCTTAAAGAAGAACGGGTAGGACTTGAAGATAGCTACGACCTTCTTCATGAAGACGTTCTCCTGCGCGTCCTTACCCGTCTTCGACTGGATACCCAAAAGTTTGTCCTTGACCTGTGTGGCTTCATCAACTAGAACGCAGGCGGACATGTTCGTGTACCCTGAGCGACGACACTTGGTATACAGTTGACCAAGGCATCTGGGGTCAGCCTCACACGCGGCCTGATGGATGAAGAGCTTCCGTTGGAAGTCTAGGAAACTAGGATAGCCAATATCTATCTTGCTCCACTGAAGCATCATGTAGTGACGCCCAGTGATGTATGTAGGTTCTCCGTTGTTGTAGAACCAGTAGCCCTCGCGCCTTCTACGGAACTCCTCCTCGATGAAGGGAGAGAACCTCTGGCGAAACTCCTTGGGCATTTCATACCACTCGTCCATGGATTTGATGCGAGCAAGCTCTGATGGCATCTCGCTCCTGTTCCACATCTGCAAGTGGTTCGGCAGGTCGTGGCCTGCAATCTCTTTCTTCGGTGGTTTCTTTGGCAGACAGATAGGAAGCCCGGAGATGTCAATGACTTCCCCGAGTGTGCCGCGCGGGCAGATGGATACGACTGGTTGGTCGTACTTCTCTATGTCTACCAGCCCCGTCACTTACTGAATCTTTCTGCAAACCCGCCTGAGTAATCCTTTGCTTCGTCGATAGCTCCGTTTTCGCTTAGGTCCTTGACCATCTGCTCCAGACGCTGCCTTTCGATTAGCAGTTCTTTGCAATCGGTAGCGGTCTGCTTGATGGACTGAAGCTCAGCCTTACGGGCAGCACCGCCTGCCTCTGGGTCAACGGGTCGCTTGACCTCCTCAATCATATTGTTGATTGCGATAGCCATGCTATCCATCAGCCTGCGGGAGGCCTCGATTGTCTCGAACTCAGGCTTCCTCGACATACATCATCTCTTCTGAGCGCATGCGAAACACGGTGGTGTTATCTTCCAATCGCATCTCGTAGTCTCGGTTTTTCTTGAACCCAACGATGTCTCCTGCCTTTACGCCCTGAGTAATCATGTCCTTGGGGCAGCAGAACACTTTCGCCTTGAGGTGCGTCTTGGGCTTGAGGTCAACCACGATAATCTCGCTCTCCTCTGGCTCCTGCTCCTGCTCCTCGTCAAGTGGCTGCAGGAATACCCAGTCAGCAAGCATGTGGAGCTCACCAGTCTCCTTGCTTCGGTAAGCAATCGCATGGCAGCCAAGGGTGTTGTCTGGGTCGTACCCCACAATGAACCTGTCCTCGTCGTCAACCTGAATCTTTAGGGCATCAGACATGACTACGTGGTGGTGGAAAAACAGGGTGTCTCCCGGCTTGACATCCACGTCGTACTTGACTGGGGTTGACGTCACCTCACCGTACATGACGCGTCGCTCGAACTCCTTCCACTTAGGGTCGACGTAGAGCGACGTGCCGTTCTCCAGCTCGATGGTGTCGTGATGAGTCTTCTCAAGCTTCACCACGAAGTGATACAGCGCCTTCATTCAAAGTTGCAATCGTATTCAACAATGACCGGGGTGTTCTCCACAGTCTTCCACAGGTAGGACGATTCACTGTCCTGAGTGTAGATGTTGTACCTACGAATGTTGTACTTGAACATGGCGCGGTCATCCTCCTCGATAAGAACAACCTTTCCTGCGCCAGCTTTCATGCCGACGTAGTACGCCATCGCATCCTTCGGATTGGGACCGATGACGATTTTCCTGATTAAATTTTCCATTGTATTAGTTGAGGTTGAAGCCTAGGTCGCCTAGGTCGATGTCATCAATGTCGATGTCATCATCTTCTTCGGTAATCCTTTCGTAAGAGGCCATGATGGCTGAGAACAACTCGGCAAGTTCTTCCGGGTTATCTACATGCCATTTGCTGGCCACCTGCCAAGCCGGACCAATATCTGGGATGTCGTCGACCAAGCCGAGCCCAAAGATGTATGCCACCCTTTCGTTTACTTGATACTTCTCGATGACGTCTTCAAGCTGCGCCAAGACGTCTGCTACTTCTGAGATGAAGAGCTCCTTTAGGGTGGGGTCCATGGTTGTCATTATTGTCCGTTAATTACGATGATGCCTGTTGGGTTGGTAGAGTTTCCGACAAGCTTTCCGCTGACGTGCCATCCGGCGTCGTCGTAGCACGTAAGCTCAAGGAAGCTTCCTACTGCTCCTCCGAGGTTGTCACTATCTTGGTCCAGCGTGAGCTGGTTGTGTGTAGAGACAGCAGCCGATGCGGTTGCACGGGTTACAGTCTGAACAGCAGTCTTGTTTCCAGTCGTAGAGACGTGCGTGATTGCGCCGTAGAAGTAGTCACCCGATGCCGCGTTGATGTTGCACGCGGTGTTCGACCCTACATCCACAAGAACGCGCAAGAACCTGCCTGCAGATGCACTGGGCAGGGTAAGAGTTCCTCCAGCAAGAGTATCACAGTCCAAGAATATGGTAGCTCCTACTTCTGAACTTGCGTTAACCGAACTGGTGGCAGTTACGTTCAGTGTCTTTCTAGTGTCGTACTTCAGGGTTATCTGAGACCCGTTAGCGCGAAGGGTCATGTTCTGACCCGACTGAAAATTTGTTGTAGACGCGTGCCCGGCTGAATCCGTAATGGTAACGCCGATAGCAGTGCCGGTACCATTTACCGTGGTGCCGTTGCCGGTAGATAACTGAACGGTCTTGAGGTTCGGAAGGGTGCGTGTGCTAATCAATCCAGTAGACGCATCGCGTACTAGGATTTGGTCGCTCGTGGAAGTTGCGGGTGAATCAATCAGAAGATTCGTTACCTTTACCTGAGCTGTAGACACAGACAGTGCCGTATCATTGCCAGCGCCATCGGTAACAACTTTAAGGCTACCGCTAGCTGCAGCGTTGTCGGTGGTCTTAAGGATTCCGACGTAGGTGGTTTTGATTTGAGTACCTGATAGTGACGTTCCCATCTTGTTCTTTTTGTCTACACAAATATACTCAAAATGAAGAGACACAGACCTGAGCGCAAAATGCGGGAGTTCTCCTACCTCCACGAGAAGTACGTGAACAAGAACTACCTCAAGTATCTAAAGCTCGCAGAGACAGACATGCTGCAGCATTACGACGTTAGGCCAGTAGAGATGCAGGTGATGTTGTTTGGTTACGACTACGAGTTCTTTACCGCGACGCACATCGCAAAGTCATTGTTTGCATCCCCCAAGAAGTTCAGAGAGCGCACGCTACAACCCATGATGAAGAAGGGGTTAATACACGTGGTACACCGTAGGTTCAACGTGGACACAGGAAGCGAGGCCGACATGTACTTCACAGAGGAAGCTAAGGCGAACTACAAGCACAGGTACGGTCTTACGCCCAAGGCAAGACACCTCGTGCAGAGGTTCTATCGCAAGCTAGAGGGCGAAGAGGCGATTAAGATTTCCCGTGAGTGACGGTCTTGAATGACGCCTTCTCTACAGCTCCGGGGTGAGGCTTGTAGTCTCCCTTCATCAGAAAGTACCTACCTCCCTCTTCCATCCAGTGGTAGCCCTTGGGAGGGTCTACCGTAACCTTCTTGCTCAAGACCTGAAGACCACCCTTCTTGTATTTCTTTACAGTGTTCATGCGTTGTCTGCCTTAAGCTGAGCGTAGTAAGCATGCTCGGTAGGGAAGCTTTCTTGGGGATAGGCCGCAAGAAAGATGTCACAGTACTCGTAGATTTCTTCCGAGCTAAATGAAGTTTGTTCTGGCCACAGGTCTTTCATCAGTATGTCTTTGTTGCGGTTTGAGCAATGTCTACGTATCCATTTCTAGACAGAGTGAAGTCTATTCTGATTGTGTGACCCGCCGCTCCGTTGACCAAGGTTTCTAAATTGTTGCTTGTCCGCAGGATAAAGTAACCATCAAGCGATTGACCCAGCGGAAAGTTGTAGGCAAGGTCTGCTGGAGTTGCTGTATCGCCCGTAGTCTCGTTGGTCCAAGTGATGTTCTTTAGAGTGTAGTCGCCAATCGTTCCGCTCCAGTCGTTAGCGAAATCAATTATTGTGGAAACAGTTGTACCTCTAACAGTTCCAGACAGAGCGCTTTCTGGAGTAGTCAGTACCCCTACCGCTGTCACCGTCCACTGTTTAACCTTTAATGAAACTTGTCGAATACGAGCTTGTGACCTTCTGCGGGCCGATGAATTTGCTAGTCTTTTCATGTTGTTTCAGTCGGGGTGGGTGGCGGGAGAGGGAAGCTAGGCAGAGGGGCGTAGTCTTGGTCGTACGTGATTCCAGAATCCCAGTCAGAGCCGAAGTAGTTTACTGGCAAGAGGTTATCTCCTCCAAAGTCAATCCAAACACCCGATTCGTTAAAGTAACCAAACAGGTTCATGGTGGCACTATCGAGGTTTCCGTCCTCCGAAAAGCTTCCGAAGAATGCCGTGAACTGGTCAATGTCAGACTCGTCAAATACTTGGTCTCCATTGATGTCGTACCCGGCAAGACCCATATTTGAAATCATATCGTAGTCTCCGCCCAGCTGCGTGTTCAAAAGGTCGATAAACGCAGCGAAGGCCTGTACGTCGGCATAGCTAAACACTCCGTCAGAGTTGAGGTCAAACGGTAGGTCTGGGTTTGGAGAAACCCCACTGTTGATAAATTGATTCAGCAGAATCGAAGTAGCCTGAGGAGAACCCGGTGCGTAGCTGCCTATGGTAACATCGTAAGTACCGTCAGTAGCGCTGGCGTAGAAGGTTGCTGCGCCCCAAGCAAATTGCTCTCCATCAAGACCATTAAAGAGAGTGGTAGCCGCATATTCTATGTCAAGGATGTCTCCAAACATAGCCAGTGCTGCAACGTTGTCTCCAACAACTGTGATAGTATCATTGGCAAAGAACCCAGCTCCAAACTGTCCAGAGGTTTCAAAGAAGCCATTTTCCCAAAGGAACGTGCCAAGAATGAGGACATCATCTCCTTCAATCAAAGACCGACCTCCTTGAACGGCAGATATGTTGTAGGAATTAACTAGGTCGAGCCATGATTGTCCATTCTGAACCGCATTCTCGATAAAGCCCTGAAGAGACGACCAAGCTAGTGCATCACTGTTGTCGAAAACACCGTCACCATCGAGGTCGAGGTTCAACGGTAGGCTTGAGCCAGAGTTGTAGTTTCCGACGTAAGCTGCGATGTAGTTCTGATTGGCAATAGAAATCAAGTCGTTATACAGGCCATCTGCAAGAGATGTTCCGTTCGACTGGAAGTTGATTGCCATGCCATCGTTGTCGAGCACCGCTCCCACTCCAGCATTAAGACCAACCGCATCGAGGTAGTCTACATACGCTAGGAGCTCTGCGTTGGTGGGCAGGTTGTTCGCTACACCGCTTCCTCCTCCAAAGTTGGTGGGGTTGAAAATAAAGAAGGTTCCACCCCCATCATTCCAAAGAACCCCATCAAAATCACCTGATGCAAAAGGCGCGAATGATGGCGGGGCTTGCTGATTCGTGTACCAGTCCGGCACAGAGCCCGTGTCTTGGGTTTCTTGTACTGCCTCCCAGTAGTAGAAGAAGCTTGCAGTAACACCCAAAAGAGCACCCATCTCTGTGGTGCTATAGGTCCCGTTGTAAGGGTCTCCTGCCCCGCTGTATCCGGTGAACGAAAGGTAGGCATCAAAGGCTCCTCCCTGAGGAATCAAGGTATCGAGAGCTGATGCCCAAGCAGGCGTCCCCCCAAAGGTGTCTCCTTCGTTCGGGGTAAAACCTCCAAACCCGAGCCAGTTAAGTTGATAGCCGCTTATGTCACCGTAGCTTCCGTTTCCAAAATTTTGAAAGAAAGTATCGCCTTGGAAGGCATCGTAAATTCCAAATTGTTGCCAATTAGTTCCGGAGTTGAAGTTGTTGACCACACCTCCTCCTTGCATGAGGAACTGCCAAAGGTGACACCAGTCGGCAAAGTTAATCTGACCGTCGCCACCAAAGTCAACAAGTCCGTTTGCAGACCTGAGCCAGTTCTTCCAGCTGTAGCTATCTGCTGGAGAATTGAGGCCTTCTCCCCCGTCGAACAAGCTAAGTGCGTTTGCGCCAAGCGGTGGGATGAGGATGGTAGCGTTAGCCGTGTTAAAGGTGTAGAATACCGTACCGTCTGCGACGTTCACGTAATCGTAGTGACCCTCGAGGCTAGGGTCCTGCCCAAAGTTGAAGTAACCGTACCCGTACCCAAGAACATTTAGGAACTGAGTAAAGCTAGGTGCATCAAATCCAAACTCATCTGCAATGTCATTATCCGAAAAGCCTTGTGCAACCCAGCCAATGTATTCATCCCAAAAAGCCTCGTATCCGTCGGTAAGCATTGAGGTGTACTGCCCTTGACCCAAAGCCCAATTAAAGAAGCTTGCGTCTAAGAAGCCAATAGCGAAAAAGATGTCCGTCGTAGCGATTGTGTCATAGGTAGCGCCATACGGCATCTGAAGTGCCAAGTACGTCGAGAGCTGATAGTCGGTCCAAGTGCCATCACTAAGAACGTCCAGCACTCCCGGCGGTTGGTACTGGTTGGTGATAAAGTCATACCAAACCGTTGACTCAATCAAACCGGTGGCGAGCGAGTTTCCTGAGTAACCCGTCGCAAAACCACTGATGGCAATTATGTTTGGAACACCCGGAACGAGGGCTGTTGGGCCCGCAGTGTTAAGAAAGTTCTCTACCTGCTGAAGAACGTTCGGTTGGCTGAAGTTGTAGCTAGTTCCAAACGCCTCGTTAAGACTATCCAAGTACTCTTGTACCAAGATGCTATCTACCGTATCCCCCGTCGCCCCAAAGATTTGAGTCATCAAAGAGTCGGTATAAATCTGGGACCATACGCTCAAGTCATTGCCTTGCTGGCTGGGGTTGCCGTTTTGAGAAAGGTTCACATCGTAAAGCTGCCTCCACTGCTGAGTGTTAATCATCAGGTTGAGGTAGGCGTATGGCGCGATGGTGCCGTTAGGCGTTCCCGTCACTCCTTGTGTCGTGGGCCTATTCTCCAACCAAACACTACCCGGCGTGCTCTCATTTAGAGTCGGCGGGTTCAAGATGACAAACAGAGACTGGTCTGTTAGGTTATCCAGACCATTAAAGTTGCTGTACGGGCTAGTTCCGGTGGTAACGAAATAGGCAGGGTAACCATTATTGTCGATGTACTCGATGTACCCGCCGCTTCCTCCGGTGATATATCCGTAGTCAAGTCCATCATTGTACCATTGGACAAAGGCCAAGTAGTCCAGCCAAGGGCTAAGTCCATCAGGGTTTGAAAGCCCCGGGTCATTGGCTGAACCCCAGAGCGCGGCGAGCAAGAACGGGTTGTTGTCCGCGCCGAACAGCAGGTCTGCTTCTGTTGACGTTATGCCCCAAAGGAAACCTGCATTTGACCCTCCGTTAAATACAGTCGGTGCGTATCCACTTGCACCGACGTCGTTAAAGTAGTCTGGCCACCAATCCGTGCCCGGTATTCCAATGGTGCCCAAGCTGTCTATCCCGAATGGATAGTTCATCCACATGAACGTGGCAATCTGCATCTCTCCAAACCCGGTGTTGGCGTTTGGCAGCATCCAGTTGGGCCATGGAGCATCGTTAAAGATGTCGGTCAGGTTGTTTTCAGCGAGCCAGTTGGTGTCAAAAATTAACGGGCCATTCGGGCCGTTCAGCGTAAGAATGTCTTCTAACGTAAATGTCAGAGCTGGAGAGTCAGGTAGATACTGACCGTCATTAAAACCATCGGCCATGTCTTGAGCGTAGTTGTAGAACCACGTCATACAATCCGTCCACCAAGCCCCGAGGTTGTCGATAGCGTTAAAGTTGTCAGGACCATTTTGTCCCCAGTCGATGTCGTAGTTAGAGCGCCAAAGAGCTGTACTGGAGAGTGCGAAGTTAATGGCGTTTGACTGAAGCTCTGGCCGCTCGGCCTCCCACGCATCAAAAGTTGGTGGGGGGAGAGGGGGTCCATCGACAATCCCGATGAGGTCTAGCTGCGCTTCTCCCGCTCCTGAGATGTCGTTAATGTTCTGGGTATCATCCCATACTCCATTTGTATCGAAGTAAAGGTTACCAGACCCGATTGATGTGCCGTAGTAGTTGTAGTATTCTACAATGGCATCAATGTCTTCCTGAGTGTAGATGCCGTTGCCTGCAGAAATAGTCACAGACTCACCGTTTTGGATTGCCTGAACAACTTGAATCATTTCAGTCACATCCAACCATGCCGCGATGTCCTCACCATTGAAGGTGCCATCCCCATTTACATCAAAAGAAGAAAGAGTGAAGTTAGACTCTAGAGAGCCTGTGAGTGAGTTGTCAGCAAGCCCGAGCTGTCCTCCTAAAGATTGTACTGTATCGAGCCATTGGGACAAGTTGTTATCGCTATACCCAAGAGGGTCTCCCGTCATGTTGTACAGAGCGACGTCTGCGTAGATGTTAAGCAAAGGCAACATGTTCAGGTCGAACCACGAGCCTAGGTCATCAAGGTCTTCTACTGTAGGGTTGGGGTTTACAAGAAGAGTTTCAAAGAAGTCTGCTGGAACGTCACCCTGATATGCGTTAAAGACCGCTTCAAATGCGTTGCCTCCGTCGGCAGCGTTTCCGGTGGCTGCAAATAAATTCCAGTCAAACGGTGCCAGAAAGAGTTCGTTATCTAGCAGGTCTTGAAACGTGGTATAAGAACCGTCCCCGGTCGCCGGGTCATAACCCCCTTGAGGGTTGTAAAACATCCCGTACCCCCAGTTAAAGTTCACTCCCGTTATGTCCAAGAAGACATTTCCAAGGTTGTATGTAAAACCGTCTGCTGCCCCGGATGGAGACTGCCCGGCCATCTGAGCCCAGAAGTCAATAATAGAAAGTGCGTCGTAAATATCAAGGGTGCCGTCAGGAGCCCCATCGGGTCCGTAGGTGTCCATGTTTCCACCAGCAAAAGTGATAGCAGCACTAAGTGCCCCGATAGATTGTCTGTAGGACTCGGGTAGCTGTGGGGGGTCTTGCTCTTCTGTTACAGGCGGTGGGGGTGGCGGGTCGCCGCTCGGGTCAAATCCACCATCGGTTTGCGTACCGTCCTCTTCCTCGTCCTCCTTCTTCTTTAGGTAGGCCTTGTTTAGAGCTTCGTCATCGCCAAGAGGCTCGCGCTTGATGACTTCATCAGGTGCAAGCGGTACTGCCTTCTCGCCGTGTTCTGGGTCGCGGAAGGTGTCCGATAGCTTCTTCAGCTTCATGGCTTACTTCTTTCTGCTGTCCTTAATCATTCGGACGAAGTCCACGGGGTCCATTACCCCGAAGCCTCCCTGCTCAAAGGTTCGCATCATCTTTCCGCCGCCCTTGTAGCTTGGGGTCTTCGCCCCTCTTTTGGCAAGCATCATACCCTCCTCACCTGTTTGTAAAGGTCCTGCACCGGAGCCAGAGATTGTAGCGGATGGTGCGTCTTCAGTCCCAAAGGTTGGTACTTCGACGTCCTCCGTAAGCTCAGTGAAGCCAATGATGTTACCATCGGCATCGTAGGTGTACTCGTACTGACCAGTGCCGACTTGCTGCATCTCAGTTCCTGTCTGAACAGTTTGCTGTGCAGTGTATGGGTCACCCATTACCGTGGTTCCGGTTTGCTTGCGTGACACCTCTCCTGCCAATGGCTCAGACTTAGCCCCGTGCTCTGGGTCTCGGAATGTAGAGAAGTCGGCGGGGTTGTTTCTTACAGCCTTGTCTGTAGCTGCTTTTCTTGCGGCTGCTGTGCCACGGGCTGGCATGCTGCCACCCTCTTGCATCTTCTTGGTTCTCATAGGTTCAGTTTTGCGATGACAACATCATTGAGGTCGATGTACTCGATGCGAACATCATCCCCGTTGTTAAGTGCCTTTAGAATTTTTGGGTACACTCTCTTGTACGCCTGTGTTGATTTGCCGATGAATCCATTATCCATGAGCTGATTGTTCTCTTGGCTGTCGCCAAGTAGAAGACATCCTGCTGTGTGCTCGTCTGTGTTGCCACAGTGGATGAGGATGTACTCAAAGTTAGGAACGTCTCGCACCCAGAGCATGCCCTCATGGATGTCGGGAAAACGCTCGGAGTACTTGGCGTGAAACCCGCCCTCGGTCCGAAGCGTGATGTCGTATGTCCCCTCAGGGATTCGGGTCTCCCCGTACTTCTTTTCCTCCCGCTCCTCGTCCTCCAAAGTGTAGCAAAGAAAATCTCGCCCATCAGGGAGCAGCTCAAACAACATGCCGTTGGTCGAGTCGCCACTATCGGAGAATCTGAGTACCTGCAGGTGCATTACTTCTTCTTCCTGAGGAACATTCCCTTATTGGCCTTAGGAGTCTTTGCTTCCTTAGACGCAGACTTCATGGACTCGGTCTTGTTGCCGTCCCCATCAATGTCGATGTAGTCTGGCTTGCCGCCCTGAGCGAACTTCTGAGTCTTACCTCCGTATGCAAACGTCCGCTTGGACAGCTTGACGCCTCCGCCCATCATCATCTTCTTGATTTCGTCCATGGACATCTCCTTGACGTTACCGCCTGCGTAGTAAACAGGGTAGGTGCTCCCTTTCTTTTTTGCTTTTGCCATCTCGTTCTTGTTGAGGTTACAAATCTAATAAAATTATCGCAAGTCTGTATCGTGCTTCTTCGAGCCCTTGATGAAGCTGTTGACTCTTCCCATCGCCCATGCAGCCATACTCGTCTTGGGTCTTGAGCCGCTGGACAGATACGCACCCTGACCTCTACGGTACACTTGCTTCAGCTTATCGAGAGAGATGCCAGACGACTTCGACTTCTTCTTGAGCGAGGCAATGGTGGATGCGTTCAAAGGCTTACTACCTTCCCCAGACCCCTTGCCCTTCTTTACCTCACCACCTTCCTTGTACTCTCGCCTCTTTCTTCTCAGCTCCTCAACACCATAAGCACCGAGTGCCCCTAAAGTACTACCAACGGCACCACCAAGCCCGCTACCCAAAGCGGCACCAAACTTCTTTTTGAACTCACCACCATCGTCGTACTTCTGTCGTTCATCAAAGTAGCTGTCGGGGAGTCGCTTCCCTTCTTTGTAGGCTTCTTGGCCCTCCTTGATGGAGGAGGCTCTTGCCGCCCGATTGGTTGAGCCAGCGAGGTACTTCTCAGGAAGCCCCGTCTTCTTGTCTTTCTTTACTGCTTGCATTGCCGTAGAATTTGTTGAGGGCTCTCTCCATTGCACGTCTACGCGCACGAGCAGAACCATTGTTCTTTTGTTTCTTGGATGCTGAAAGCAGCACCTCCAAAAACTCAGGGTCTAACTGAGGAATGTACATGGTTGTAAATATACTACAGGATTGGGTACAGCTATCCTCGATACGGCACTTGGCGATTACGATTCCGCTAGTGTTGTGTCACGCGGCAACAGTTCTGAAGGAGAAGCGACCGAGACCCTCCCCACAAGGGGCGAAGGGCGTGTTCTCGTTGTCGAGAGTGCCACTCGGCTTAGCAAAGTTACGGGAAAAAAATTAAAAAGTCAAGTCCCGAAGCATTTGTTTACTCGAGAACTTGTAAGTACCTTTGTGTCAAACGATATGCTCCCGTAGCTCAACTGGAAAGAGCAACAGCCTTCTAAGCTGTGGGTTGCAGGTTCGAGTCCTGCCGGGAGTACAGCTCGCACCCTGTGCTCAAAAAAAGGTAACTCTGCACAAGTTCCAGAGAAACACATACATGTCCCCGGGTGAAAAAGTCCTGAGATATATGTGGGGTGGGGATTATGTCATAGTGTACGCGTGTGCGTCGTCGACCGGAAGTCGTTTAATCCTACGGGGGGGGTAGGGTTTCCGCGTTTGTATTGGCAAAACTTTCAGCGTTTTTGTCAATAGCATTCCGACAATTATCAATAGTAAGTTGGACTACCCATGCAGGGTGGGCGAACAACCCCATCCCCATGTTCCAACCAACCCAAACTGACCCCACAAAAGGGGTTGGCACGGACGTTGATACGCGCGTCTACAACATTTTCCTGACCTGTGCAAACACACAAATGTTAAAATTCTGATTTTCTCGTCGAAGCTATTTGGCTGTTCGTCGATGAAATCCTGCTCTCCGTCTAAAAGTTGCTTGACAATTTGGAACGGCAGACCCCCCCATACTATGTTTCCCCTCGTGTTGCAACGGCAACCGCCCTCGGACTATTGACGTACTGCCTGTCGCTGACTAAACGACCCGCTCGCTGACGTGCTGACCACATACCGCGTAAGACACTATCGCAACGAGCGCACCTCGCACCATGTATGCAGAAACCATGGTGGGCACACACCACTCACCGCAGAGCGCAGTTCTTTGACGTATTGAAACTACCTACACCCCGAGCCGACACAGCAGGGCGTGGATGGAGGAAGAAGTAACGCAAACACTATTGACTACACCGCCATGATACCGGCCAGCCGGGGACTGCGGGGCTATCCACCCGCCATGGCGTCAGCAACGGCACAGGCGTGCCACCTCGGTAGGGTGGTGGGGGTTCGACTCCCCCCCGTTGTTCTAACCCGTGCTACGGCACATAAACCCCAACATCATGTTGTTTTCAGCTACTGCCATTCAGGCATACACCACGACCCGCGACAACCACGAAGTCGCATTGTCCAACCGCTTCGAGTTCAGCTACGACCTCGACACCAACAACAAGCAAGCCCGCGACCTCGTCATTGGCACGATGCTCAACCGCTTGTTCCGCTACTTGTCCTTGCAGAAGCAGACAGGCGCACGCTTCACCAACCTGTCGCACCCTGTCCTCTTGCAGTTCAAGGTCGGCAAGTCCACCATCGACCTC
>Ga0129342_1000072_pt1 | contig 32502 bp, 31 predicted proteins | sample CPBDNA_5_FD_94426 | JGI IMG/M metagenome (GOLD analysis project Ga0129342, IMG submission 94426) | Freshwater to marine salinity gradient microbial communities from Chesapeake Bay, USA - CPBay_Sum_15_0.2_DNA | ecosystem: Environmental > Aquatic > Marine > Coastal | place: USA: Chesapeake Bay...
ATATAAAAAATATGATTAATATTAAAAATGAAATCAACAAAATAGAAAATAATATTCTCCATTTAAAATCTGTGTTAAAGAAAATAAATACTAAGCTTAACAATAAAAGTTTTATTGAAAAGGCGCCCAGCGAAATTATTAACCAAAATATTTCTAATAGTGAAAAAATTTCGAATGAGATTTTATCTTTAGAAAACCTAAAATCAAATTTATCTAATTAAGCTATACAGTCTTTCTAGAGTAAGTCTAAAGCTTGTAAGATCCGATGAAATGTTTATGTTGAAATCATTTGATAATTGTTTATATTCACTGCACTGAGAACCTATTAAGATAATATCCTCTGTTTTATTTGCATGCTCCCTTATATGCTTTATTTCATATATTTTTCTTGCAATATCTCTCGGATTATTAATAGCAAGTACAACTAACTGAGCATTAACAGATGAAGCTGCATAAGTTATCTCATCATGGGGAACTCCATTACCAATGTAAGTTATATCCCAACCAATATTCTGCGCAACAATCATATGCATTATTGTATCGAGGTGTTCATATTCCGATAATAGTGAGGCAATTACTAATCTTGGGCAATCTTCCTTAGAAGACCTAAGCTTTAAATAAAGATTATTTAAACATGTCCTAATGCATAATTTGGACATCTTTTCTTGTGCGTATCTTATACTGCCCCTTGAGCATTCGTCTTGTATGTAATTGCTGAGAGGTTTAATAAATTCAATCAAAAGATCATTAGTACTTAATACAGCAACTGCATTAGATAATACATTATCAAGTTTCCAGCTGTTCATTTCTTTTATGCATGATACAGATTCGTCAAATAATTCCATGATTGTGCCAGTGTTAGGCCTCTTATATCCTATTGATGCGCTGGATTCATCACCCATTACAAGCTCAAAAAGATCATCGTATGATAATGCGGCTATATCTCCAATTCGTCTGCCGGCAGCTATAGCTCTTTTGAGCAATGTAAGTTTATCAACATCTTTATCTGAGTATAATCTTCGGTTGGTTTCATTTCGATGAGAAATCACAGCTTGGTATCTTTTTTCCCACACTCTAATTACATCTGAACTCAGACCAGTACGTCTATTAACGACTTGAATTAAATGACGTGGTTTTGCAGATAAATCTTCTTTCATTTTCCTGCTAATATTGGACTTGTCCTTGTCATTGTTACTAATTATTATATTTTCCATATGATTTGTCAAAGTAATGTCTAATATTTAACGGACAATATCATTATTTATCTTATTTGTATAGTTTTTGTTTATATTTGATGTTGACATGTCTATTTTATTGAGATATTGTCTTAGACAGGATACAGACAAATTGTCATATCCCCACCCCTTTAATGAAAGGCCGAACCTACCCCCTTCGGCCTTTTTTTATACTGACTTTCTATATCCAACAGGCCTCCAAGCAGGGGCTATAACATCAGGGCTATCTTTATCATCACTCATCAAACGAGCAGGCTTAATAGTATTAGGACCAAACTTATCACTTATATTATCTAATGCCTGCTCTAAAACTAGATTCTCATTCTTTTCTTGGTTAAAAATATCAATTTGTATATTTTTCCTTACCGGATTTAAAGCTGTAACCTGTACTTGAAACATACCAATATTTTTATCAAATAAGTTGAAATAAAATAAACAAGCATTAAATATATCACTTTGATTGCATGTCGGTTTCTCCAACTTTATTTTTTTTTGTACCCAACCTGCTTTTATTTTTATGCCAATCAAAAAAATATTTGATTCATAATTAGATTTACGTAAACGCAATGATAATTTATTAGACATTCTTAAGAATATTTTTTTTATTAAGTAACGACTTTTTGTATTAGGCATTAGTACTTTTCCATGTCCAAGGCTCTTTGGGTGAACAGGGTCTGGAGTAAGGCCTTCGAAATCATTTCCGTTTGCCATTAGCCATATCTTTCTACCTACATTACCGAATCTATTAGCAAGTATACTTATAGGAAGATTTTTCATATCAGAACATTTGTAGACATTATGGTTATTTAAGAAATTTTTAATTCCTCTTGATACGCCACATAAAGTGTCTATTGAAGAATTATCTAAGTATTTATGATAATTTTTCTTAGTTATATAAGTTATTCCGTCTGGTTTATTAATTTTTGAAGCATACTTTGCTAACGACTTGCTAAATGATACACCAATGGAACATTTAAGATTTACGTTTTGATATATAAGATCTTTAATTTTGTACACAACATGGCTAATTTCTTTATAGATTTTCATGCAATGTGTTAATTCTAAAAATGCTTCATCAACGGAGTATATTTGAATATCAGGAGTTATATTCTGTAATATATTCATTATTTTTACTGATGTATCTGCGTATATTTTTGGTCGTGATGTTCGTTGAACTAGATATGGACAAATCTTCTTTCCATCACGAATTTTCATACCTGTCTTGATTCCAAATGCTCTAGCTTCATATGATGAGGTAATGATGCATGATCCGTGTTTGCCATTAGTAACAGCCACAGGTTTTCCTATCAAATCAGGATAATCTCTTTGCTCTATTGAAGCAAAAAACGCGTTCATATCAACATGAATAAAAATCTTTTTATTCATCAATATATTCTTACTTGTCCGACTACATATCCTTGAATAGAAATTCTTTCAACAGGGTAAATTTTTTCTTTATATGCTTTATTTGCAGGAATTAATTTTATTTCTTCTGAGTTTATTTTTTCTATATATTTCAAGGTAACATCTTGATTATCAACTAAAATTACATGAACTTTTGATTTGTAGAATTTTTTGCTTTCCTCAATTATTACCCAGTCGCCATCGTTTATGCCTGCATCAATCATTGATTCTCCTTTTACCTTGAGTGCATATGATTTTTTATTAGTAAATAAGTATTCAAGTTCAATTCTTTGTTGGTCACTTATCGCTTCAATAGGTCCCCCGGCTGCAATCCTCCCCAAAGATTTTAAAAAAAGAGGTCTTTTTTCTATTGTAGAAATGCCACGATGTTTATTTGAAAATCTTAGTATTTTACCTGCTTTTTCTAATGATTTAACGTATCTATGCGCTACACCTTTTGATGTAATTCCTATACCCTTTGCAATTTCTGTTAATAATGGATATTTTCCATACTTTTTTGAATATCTAACAATAAAATCATAAGTCTTTTGTTCCTTGGTAGTTAAAGTAGAATATTCTTTCATAAGTTCTCATTAAGTTCTCATATAATACATGAACTATTCAAGTGGAACAAGATTAAATTTTTATATAATTCTCAGGATAGCTTCAGGAGGACGTCCAATAATTGCTTTATTATTGTAAACAAGTACTGGACGTTGAAGTAGTTTAGGATATTTAACTATAAGATTCAGAATATCATCTTGGGTAAGATTAAGATTATCTAGGTTATTTTCTTTATACTCCTTTTCATTGCTTCGAATAATATCTCTAACTGATAGCTCAGACAAATCAAGTATTTGTTGAAGCATGCTTTTGGTAAGTTTATCCTTAAGATAAAGTATTACTTTAGTATTAATATTTTGGTTTTCAATTATTTCAAGGGCTTTTCTTGATTTACTACATTTAGGGTTATGATAAAAAAATGCTTCTGACATTCAATAAGAATAATATTTTCTGAGAAAATCTGCAAAAGTTATTGCTAATAGAATGCCGATAGAATTGGCTAGAATATCAAATAATTCAAAATAACGATCGAAATATGGTTGTATTAATTCAATTGCGAGTCCGAAAAAAGAAAAATAACTAAATATCAGAATATAATTAGTTGGCTTTCTAAGTGAAGCAGAAAAGCTTAAAAATAGATATGCAACTGTATGTAAATACTTATCAGTATACTGTATTTTCGAGGGTGTGTTAACTGAAAAGAATGAGAAAAATATTATGATAAACGATAATGCAACAGTAATAACTAACCAATTGTTATAAATAAAGTTAAGATTATATCTCATGTAATCGAAAATATTTTAAAGCTGAAAGTTTACTCCCACTCTATTGTTCCAGGTGGCTTTGATGTAATATCATAAACTACTCTTGCTACACCATCGACTTCATTTATTATTCTTGTAGAAATTTCGTTTAATATTTTGTGACTTATATGAGATGCTGTTGCAGTCATAAAATCAGTAGTGTTTACGGCTCTTAATGCAATAACATAACCATATTGTCTTTTATCTCCCATAACTCCAACAGATTTTGAGGGTATTAATACCGCCAAGGCTTGATCTATTTTATTGTATAGATTACGACTCCATAGTTCTTCAATAAATATATAGTCTACATTTTGAAGAATTCTTATTTTCTCATGATTGATCTCACCTAATATTCGTACTGCTAAGCCTGGCCCTGGAAATGGGTGTCTATTGATAACGGTTTTAGGAAGACCTAATTCAAGGCCTACTTTTCTGACTTCGTCTTTAAATAAATCTCTTATTGGCTCGACAAGCTTCAGCTTCATTTTCTTAGGAAGGCCTCCTACGTTATGGTGAGATTTAATAACATCTGATTTGGAATTTTTAGAAGATGATTCAATTACATCTGGGTAGATAGTGCCTTGTCCAAGATATCTCACATTTTTAATTTTCTTCGCTTCAGCGTTAAAGGTGTCTATAAAGCACTTGCCAATAATTTTTCTCTTTTTCTCTGGATCGCTAACGCCTCGAAGTGCTAATAAAAATTTTCTGGAAGCATCTACAATTATTAGATTAATTTTTAAGGATGATGTAATTTTTTTTACTTCTGATACTTCATTTTTTCTTAAAAGCCCAGTATTTATAAATATGCATGATAGCTGTTTTCCTATAGCTTGATTTAAAATTGCTGCTACGACTGAAGAATCAACGCCTCCAGAAAGCGCTAGAATTACTTTTTCTTTTCCAATATCTGATTTGACTTTATTAATCATCTCATTACTAATGTTCTTTACAGTCCAGGATTTTTCACACTCACATATTTCAATAAAATTTTTGAGAATTCTCTTTCCTGATAATGTATGTGTGACCTCAGGATGAAATTGAATACCAAATATTTTTTTATTTTGATTTTCAAATGCTGCTATTTTAGAATTTGTACTCTCACCAATTCTGATGAAGTTTTTAGGTAAGTTACTTACTTTATCAGCATGACTCATCCAAACTTTATGTTCTATTTTTATTTCAACTCCATCAAATAATTTGGTTTTTTTTGTAATTATAAATTTCGAATCACCAAATTCTTTTTTGTTTGATTTAATTACTTTTCCCCCAAACTCTTTTGCTAATAACTGCATACCATAACATATGCCTAATATCGGTATCTGTAATGAAAAGATTTTTTTGTTTGGTTTAAGTGTTTGTTTAAAGTTCACAGAATTCGGTCCACCACTTATGATAATTCCTTTTGGGTTTAAGTTCTGTATGTCCTTAATATCAGTATCATATGCCTTTACAAGGCTATAAATTCCTAGTTCGCGTATTCTCCTAGCAATTAACTGTGTGTATTGAGAACCAAAGTCTAATATTAGAATTAAATCTTTTTCTAATGTCATTACTTTGGTTGGTAATTAGGGGGTTCTTTCACAATTGTTACATCATGAGTATGACTCTCTATCTTTGATGAATTAGATATTTTTATAAAATTAGTTTTATTCTTCATAAGCTTAATATTTTTACATCCCACATAACCCATACTAGATCTTAGACCTCCAGTTAACTGATGAAGAATTGCTTTAATAGAACCTTTGTAAGGCACTCTTCCCTCGATACCCTCAGGAATAAGCTTTTTGCTATCACTGTGATGATCTTGGAAGTATCTATCTTTAGAGCCACTCTCCATGGCAGCTATCGAGCCCATTCCCCTGTATGACTTATAAGTTCTGCCTTCAAATATCTCAATATCACCGGGTGATTCATCTGTTCCAGCTAAAAGACCACCTAGCATAACTGAATCTGCGCCAGCAGCAATCGCCTTGGCAATATCTCCTGAATATCGAATACCTCCATCAGCAATAAGAGGTATTTTATATTTTTTAGCTATTTTGGCTGTATGATATATTGCTGATAGCTGAGGCACCCCTATTCCTGCAACTATTCTAGTTGTACATATCGATCCAGGACCAATGCCAACTTTGATAGCATCAGCGCCAGCCTTTATAAGAACTTCAGCTGCATCTGCTGTAGCAATGTTGCCAGCTATCACTTGTTGATGTGGATAACGTTGTTTAATGTATTTTAGTGTGTCTATTACAGACTTAGAGTGTCCATGTGCTGTATCAATTGTAATAATATCAACTTTCTCACTGACAAGTGCATCTATTCTTTCAATCGAGTCTTTACTAGTGCTTACAGCAGCACCAACAAGCAGGCTTCCGTTATCGTCTTTAGAGGCATTAGGGTAGGTTGATGCTTTTTGTATATCTTTAAACGTAATCATACCTTTCAATTGATATTTTTTATTTATGATGAGTACTTTTTCAATTCTATTCTTTTTCAAAAGATTTATAACTTTCTTTTTAGTATAATTTTCACCAACTGTGATTAATCTGTCTTTAGGAGTCATTATTTCTTTTACTTTAGTTTTTGGATTTTCTACAAACCTTAAGTCTCTATTCGTAACTATCCCAACTAGATTTTTATTATCTGTTATAGGCACTCCTGATATTCCAAATTTTTCAGTAATTTGATTTATTTCGTACACTGTTGAATTAGGTGAAGCTGTAATAGGGTCATTTATAACCCCATTTTCATATTTTTTTACAAATCTTACTTGTTTACTCTGTTCCTCAATAGACAAGTTTTTATGTATGATTCCTATACCGCCCTCGCTTGCTAGGGTAATAGCCATTTTTGATTCAGTAACGGTATCCATTGCAGCTGATAGTATCGGGGTTTGCAGAACTATAGATTGAGTCAAATGTGATGAAAGATCTACATTTACAGGTAAAATATCAGAGTAGGCAGGGACTAATAATACGTCATCGAATGCGAGGGATTTATCAGAAAATACTTTAAGTCGAGATTGATGTATACTTACTACCATTCTATATTATACATAGTATTACTATTCACGAAAAGTCTAAAAATGAAAATATATTCCGTATCAGAAATAAATACCGAAGCTAGGCAGGTAATGTTGCTTGCATTTGAGTACCCAATAAATGTTAAAGGAGAAATATCTGATTACAGACAGTCACGAGGACATCAATATTTTAAGTTAAGAGATGTGAATGGAAACTATACAGTCAGTTGCGTAATGTGGAAAGGGTCTTATGGAAATATTAACATATCACAGTATTTAGATATGGAGGTTATAGTAACAGCTAAGGTTGATTTTTATGCTGGGTTTGGACAATTTCAGTTAAATATAATTGAATTATCTGAGTTTGGCGATGGTTTTTTAAAAAATGAAATAGAAAAAATTAAAAAAAGGTTATCTGATGAAGGTGTGTTCAGCAATAAAAGAAACTTACCTAAGTTCCCAAAAAAAATAGCAGTCTTAACAGCAAAAGATAGTCATGCATTAAAAGATGTCTGTTCAAAACTAAACGAAAAATATTGTATGGCAGAAATTCTTATCTACCCCTCCACTGTTCAAGGGCCACAAGCGCCTAAAAGCTTAATAAAACAGCTAAAAAAAATTAATCAGGATTCATTAGCAGATATAATTCTTATTGTAAGAGGTGGAGGTTCTCTTCAAGATTTAATGGCATTTAACAATGAATTATTAGTTAGAGAAATATCCCAATCAATTATCCCAACAATAACTGGTATTGGGCACAAACCAGATATTACTCTTGCAGATTATGCATCTGATTCTGCACAAGAAACTCCTACTGCTGCTGCTGTACATGCCGTACCCGATAGTCAAATGCTTAAACAAGACATAATACATTACGAAAATTCTATTACAAAGTTGATAAATAATATGATTTTGAAGACAGAAAACAAAATCAAAGGAAACTATCTTATTATTAAAATGACAAATCCATTCAAAACTATAGAATCCTTATCAAAGGATTTCATTCAAAGAAAAAAAATATTTAAAAAAATAATACAAGATAAGGTTGTAAACAATCAAGACGATCTAAAATATGAAATAACAAGACAATCGCATATTCTTAAGAAGATTACATCTAGGCTAAAAGAATATATTGAAACTGTTGAAAAAACTTATAAAAACGTTAATAAGCTATTGAAAGTAAAGATACACTTTAATAACAATATGCTTATTTCCAAAATACAACAAGTTAAACAAATGAATCCTGAACTACTGTTAAAGAAAGGTTACGCTATAGTTCGTAATACTAACAATGATATCATTAAAAGTGTCAAAGGTATTCCTAATAAATCTGAACTCAGGATTCAAGTGAGTGATGGTATTATAAAAGTTAAGAGAAAAGAGTAAAAAAACACTTGATAAGAGCCTTAGTAAATAGCAAAATAATCTATCAGCCATGGCTACTACAAACCTACAGAAATACTTAGATTTTAAACCATATAAACCTAAAAAAGGTGAAGAGTATATGTCTGTCGACCAGATTAATCATTTTAAAAATATTCTATACTCTTGGAAGAAGCTTCTTATGACAGAAGCAGAAAAAACCATGGATCACATGAAACAAGATTCATCAAAATTATCTGATCCTAATGACGCTGCAACCCAGGAAGAAGAATTTAGACTTGAGTTAAGAACTCGTGATAGAGAAAGAAAGTTAATATCTAAGATAGATCAAGCTTTAAATCGAATCAAAGACGGATCATATGGTTATTGCGAAGATACTGGAGAGCCAATAGGTGTCAAAAGATTAGAGGCAAGACCTATTGCAACTTTATCCATAGAAGCACAAGAAAGACATGAAAGAATGGAAAAGACTCGGGTAGATTAGATAATCTTATTAATTTTGGTCTATTCCTTTCATTGTAAGTTTAACTCTACCTTGTTTATCAACTTCGAGTACTTTAACTTTTACCATATCACCTTCTGATAGAACATCTTTTACATCTTTTACTCTATCTTCACTTATTTGTGATATGTGTACTAATCCATCTTTATTTGGAGTAATAGCTACGAATGCACCAAAATCCATTATTTTAGCCACTTTACCTTCATAGATTTTATCGACTTGAGGTCCTGCTGTAATTTCTTCAATAATAGATTTTGCATGATCGCTTTTAGATTGATCAGATGCAGCAATTTTAATTACTCCATCATCATTAATATCAATAACAGCGCCTGTCTGCTCGACTATTGATTTGATAACTGCTCCTCCCTTACCTATCACTTCTGCAATCTTAGACTGATCAATTTTCATGTGAGTATATCTAGGTGCAAACTGAGAAACATCATCTCTTGGCTTACTTAGTTCTTTATTCATCTCACTTAATATATGAAGTCTTGCATCTTTTGCCTGAGATAATGCTGTTTCCATAATGTCTGATGTAATTCCATCTATTTTGATATCCATTTGCAATGCATTTATACCTGATTCTGTACCTGCAACTTTAAAATCCATATCTCCTAAGTGATCTTCATCTCCAAGTATGTCTGTAAGAACAACATGTCTATCACCCTCTTTAACTAATCCCATAGCAATACCAGCTACAGGGGCTTTTAAAGGAACTCCTGCGTCCATCATAGATAAGCTAGAACCGCATACAGATGCCATTGAACTAGAACCATTTGATTCTGTAATTTCAGATACTACTCTTATTGTATAAGGGAAATCCTCTAGTGAGGGCATGACAGCTTGAACGCCTCTTCTTGCAAGCTTTCCATGGCCAATTTCTCTCCTTTTTGGAGAGCCTATCATTCCAATTTCACCTACTGAGTAGGGCGGGAAGTTATAATGAAAAATAAAAGAATCATCGACTCTTCCATTAAGTGAATCAATTATTTGAGCGTCTTTATTCGTACCAAGAGTAGTGACGACCAATGCTTGTGTCTCACCTCTTGTAAATAATGCTGAACCATGCGTTCTGGGTAAAACTCCCGTTTGAATACTAATAGGTCTTACGGTAGCATTATCTCTTCCGTCAATTCTTTTTTCACCGTTGAGAATTCTCTCGCGTACTAAATCTTTTTTTAAATCATTAAATACTGAAGCTATCTTATCAGAATTATCATCTTCATCAGATGTTTCATTTGTTAATATTGTCTCTTTTAATAAAGAAAGCTTTTCATAACGATCTTGTTTGATAGTTATTTGATAAGCATCTGATATTTTTTTACCATATTTTTCTTTAATAGAAGCATATAATTCTGAGTTGTCCTCTGCTGGAGTAGGTTCAATAGGCGTGACACCTATTTCGTTAACTAAATCATCAATTGCTTTAATGATATCTTGCATTTTTTCGTGGCCAAAATTTACTGCATCTAACATTTGTTTTTCAGTAAGTTCTTTAGCTTCTGATTCAACCATAAGGACAGCATTGTTAGTTCCAGCAACTGTTAAATCCAAAAGAGATGACTCTAATTGAGTTGACGTAGGATTAAGTATAAATTCATCGTTATGGTAACCAACTTTCACTGCACCCAATGTTCCGTTAAATGGTAGGCCTGCAAGTTTCACCACAGTTGACGCCGCTATCAATGAAGGTACTTCAGGATCTATCTCTGGGTTATAAGAAACTAACGTTAAAACTATCTGGACTTCCTGATTATAAGTAGATGCAAATAATGGTCTAAGTGGTCTATCTATTAAACGACTTATTAACGTTTCTTTTTCACTAGGTCTGCCTTCACGTTTAAAAAAACTACCTGGAATTTTTCCAGCAGCATATGATTTTTCATTATAATTTACTGTTAATGGAAAAAAGTCTCTTATATTTGGCTCTGTTGATGCAACTAATGTACCTAAAATTACTGTGCCATCAATCTCAACTGTAACAGATGCATTTGCCTGCTTGGCAATTAATCCTGTTTCTATTTTTACTGTTTGTTCGCCTAATTCAAATTGTTTTGTATGCATTATTTCCTCAGTCCTAGTTCCTTAATTACCTTCTCATATGTATTAATATCTTTTCTTTTTAAATATTTCATGAGCGATCTTCTTTTCATAACCATCTTTAAAAGCCCTTGTCTTGAATGATTATCTTTCTTGTTTTTATTAAAGTGATCAGAAAGCTTATTGATATTTTCTGTAAGAAGAGCAATTTGGACTGAACTAGAACCACAGTCATTACTAGACTGTTTAAATTTCTTTATAATTTCAGCTTTTGAATCATTGTTTAATGCCATTATATCTTTTCTATTTCTTTAACGTGTGGATTTTATCATGTCCATAAGCTTTTACAAACTAAATATCATCTTTTCATCAATCTTTTAGGGTAAAGACAGTTATTTTTATATATTCCAACCCCATGGCATACATTTTGAATATCTATAATCAAACATAAAGATTGATCTGCATGAGAAACAAGTTGTTTGATAGAAAGGCCGCAATACAACTTATCAATTTCTTCAACTCTACATATTTTTTTTGGCAACTTATGCAGCATACTAGGAATTGAAATAATATATTTTTGATAGCAATCAGATTCTAGTTTATCTATAGGTATTGTCGTAAAATTATCAAAAGGCTCAACTTTAGATCGATGTAACTCATATAAACATGAATGAAGTTGCCATTTTTCAGAAATATCTTGGATGAGAGTTCTGATATATGTACCTGAAGAACATATGACAGACATCTCTAAAATATCATCTTTGAGAGATATTAGCTGTAAATCATAAATAATTCTTCTTTTTGGTTTACGCTCTATATTAATATTTTTACGTGCATAGCTATATAAAGGTTTGCCGTTATACTTCGTGCTACTATACATAGGTGGAGTTTGCATGTATTCTCCAATAAATGTCTTAAGAGTAGTTATAATGTTCTCATTATTAAGCTTAGATATGATATTTTTTTCATCATCGTATTCTATGGGGTCAGATTCAAAATCTCCGCATTCACTGAATACACCTAGTTTTGATTTTATTTCATATTTTTTTTTATCATTTTCTATATATTGTATAAATTTTGTAGCTTCACCAAAAACAATTGGCAGAACGCCAGTTGCTAAGGGGTCAAGTATTCCCATCAGTCCTGCTTTTTGGATGCCTGTTTTTCTTTTAAAGATAGAGAGTATTTCATTAGATGTAACAAACTTATGCTTTTCAATTAAAATTACACCATTTAGCGCGTTCAATTATTTTAATGAATCTAAAAGTTTATTAATACGCTGCCCTTTTAAGACAGTGTCATCATGTATAAATTTCAAATCAGGTATTCTTTTCAAGTGAACGTTTTTTGAAAGATAGAATTTTATAGTAGATTTAAGTGCATTAATGGATAACTCAATTTTTTTATAATTATTTTGAAGTGTAGTAAAATATACAATCGCACTTCTGATATCTTTGCTGACTTTTATATCTGTAATAGTAACATTATTTTTAATGTCCTGATTATCAATGCGAGTAACAAAAATATTTGCTATCTCTTTGTGAAGAAGGTCTTCAATTTTATTCATTCTGCTCATTCTAAATAGAGCGCTTTATTTCTGTTCTCTTGTAGACTTCAATTTGATCACCTGATTTAATATCGTTGTAATCTTTAACCCCAATCCCGCATTCAGTTCCACTTTTTACTTCTTTAACATCTTCTTTGAACCTTCTTAATGATTCTAGTTCTCCCTCATAGATGACTGTATTATCTCGCAATACTCTTATTTGCTGATCCTTCTGAATAGTTCCCTCAATTACAATTGAGCCGGCAATAGCGCCCAATTTAGATGAACGAAATACATCTTTAACAGTTGCTATACCAATAATTTCCTCTTTTACTTCAGGTTCAAGTTCACCTGATAAATCATACTTTACTGCATCTATCAAATCATAAATAATGCTAAAATAATTCAAAGATATATCATTCATTTCGATTAGTTTCTTTGCTTTACTATCTGCCCGTACGTTGAAGCCTATAACATGAGCTTGGGCGCTTATTGCAAGATTTATATCTGATTCAGTTATTCCGCCTACACCACTGTATATAATTTCCAATCCAACATCTGGGTTTTCAATTGATTTTAAACTGCTAATAATTGCCTCACAGCTACCTTGGACATCAGTCTTGATTAGGTAGTTTATGATTTTTTTATTATTTGCTGAATTTCCAAATGATTCAATTGAAAAATTCTTCTGTTTAGACTGCATATCAATTTCTTTTTGTTTCTTCTCTCTTGATGAAGCAATATCTTTTACTTTTTTCTCATCATCGGTAGATATTAATTGATCACCCACATTTGGTGTGGCTGAAAGACCAGTAAGTACAACAGGAGTACTTGGCCCAGCATTGTTAACAGATTTACCAAATTCATCAAATAATGCTCTAACCCTACCAAATGTTTGTCCAACTAGTACAAAATCTTTTTTATTGAGAAGTCCGTTTTGAATAAGCACTGTCGCTACCGGACCTTTACCTTTATCTAATGATGACTCAATAACAACTCCAGTTGCAGGCCCTTTATCAAGAGCTTTAAGCTCAAGCATTTCTGCTTGCAACACTACTGAATCTAGTAGTGCATCCACGCCTTCACCTGTCAATGCTGAAATTGGAATAAATATAGTATCGCCGCCCCACTCTTCAGGAATTACATTTTTGGCAGCAAGATCATTTTTAACTTTTTCTTGATCTGCGTTTTCTTTATCAATTTTATTGATTGCTACTATCAGCGGAACATTGGCAGCCCTAGCATGTTCTATAGCTTCTTCTGTTTGTGGCATTACTCCATCGTCTGCAGAGACAACAAGTATTACGATATCAGTTACTTGAGCACCTCTAGCTCTCATACTTGTAAATGCTGCATGGCCAGGTGTATCAAGAAATGCAATTTCACCATTATTTGTTTTTACTCTATATGCACCGATGTGTTGAGTTATTCCGCCGGATTCAGTATCAGTAATTTTCGATTCCCTAATATAATCCAAAAGTGAAGTCTTCCCATGATCAACATGACCCATTATCGTAACAATTGGTGCACGTGGTTGACCATCAGTAATTTTAATTTTTGTTGGAGCAGTAATCTCATCCTCATTATCTTTAACTATCACAGGATTATGTCCAATTTCTTCTGTAATTAATACTGCCGTATCTTCATCAAGCGACTGATTAACTGTAGCCATAACACCTAGACTCATCATTTTAGCTATTAAATCTGTATTTTTTAAAGCCATTTGATTAGCGAGTTCTGCTACAGTCATTGATTGGCTAATCTTCACATCCCTTTTAATTGGTTCTGTAGGTTTTTCGAATTTATGGGCTGGAGCCATATCTTTGATATCGCTTTTATTTTTATTATTTTTATCTTTCTTTTGTTTAGGTAATTTGAGATGAAGTTCTTTATTCTCTAATTTCTCAATTTTTTCATCTTTATCTATTTTTTGTTTCTTAGGAGTTTTATTATCAATGACGTATGCTTCTGATATTTTAGGCGATTCGTTAGTTATTGATTTTGTAGTGGCAATTTTATCTTCAGAGGGTCTTGAGTTTTCCTTTTTTTCTACAACGCTAGTATCATTTATTTTTTGATCTTTAATAGCCGGTTTAGCTATGATTTTTCTTTTTCTTTTAACATGCACACCTAAAGCAGGTGATCCGCTTTTTCTAGTTGATAAAGTATCGGTTTTAAGTTTTATGTTGTCTTTTTCTGACATTATTCCTCTTCTGACCAGCTCTCGCGCGCCTGCATAATAACTTTTCCTGCAGATTCATTAGATATATCTATAAAATCAAGTAATTCATCTATAGATAAGTCCGCTACATCACTTATAGTTAATATATCATTGTTTTTAAGTAATGTTATATGATCATCATTTAATTCATTAAGATTCGAGAGAGATTTTTTTTCATCTAACTCTTTTTGTTTCTTCTCGTATACGTCAATCGCTCTTTTTCTAAGCTCATTGACTAAGTCATCATCGAAGCCATTTATTTCTTGAAGCTCTTCTATTTCGCATAATGCTATTTCATCTATTGAACTAAAACCCTCTTCAGCGAGTATCTTAGCTACATCATTATCTACATTAAGTTCAACTTGGAATTTTGTTGCTGTTTCTTCCTCTTCCTTATTGTTTTTGTCATCTGCATCGTCTTTGCTCATCACATTAAGATTCCAGCCAGTTAATTCACTTGCTAATCTAACGTTTTGGCCACCTCTTCCGATAGCTTGAGATAGCTGTTCTTCAGCAACTGCAATATCCATCGTTTTACTTGTTTCATCTACAACTATTGATAAAACTTCTGCTGGAGACATTGCATTAATAACAAATTTCGCAGGATCTTCATCCCAAGCTATTATATCAATCCTCTCTCCTGCAAGCTCATTAGAAACTGATTGAACTCTCGATCCACGCATACCTACACATGCTCCAATTGCATCTAATTTTGGGTCGTTTGATTTAACTGCAATCTTAGCTCTTAGACCCGGGTCCCTTGAAGCTCCAAGTATTTCAATGATCCCTTGACCAACTTCAGGAACTTCAAGTCTAAATAGTTCAATTAAAAATTCAGGACATTTCCTAGAAATATATAACTGAGGACCTCTTAGTTCGGACTGTACATCCATTAAAAATCCTCTAATTCTGTCACCAGGTTTGATATTTTCTCTTGGTATTAGATTTTCTTTAAGAATCATTGCTTCATCGGATAGGCTTCCACCTTCATTGGAATTAAGGTCAAGAAAAACGTTATTTTTATCTACTCTTCTGACGATACCAAATAATAATTCACCAACACGAGGAGCATATAAATCGACAATTCTATTTCTTTCTGCTGCTTTTAGGCTCGCCACAATATTCTGCTTCGCAGTCTGAGCAACAATTCTTCCAAACTCAACAGATTCTATTTCCTCAGTAATATATTCACCTACTTTTATGTCATTATTTTTTTCTTTAGCAAAATCAATTAACATTTTCTTTTCATATTCGTCATCAATTAGTATTTCATCAACAACTTCCCACTTTCTTATTGTCGTGTATGTCCCGTCATCTTGATTTATAGTTACTTCAACGTCTATTTCATCTTGTGTTTTATTGTCTAGCTTGTATTTCTTTTTTACAGCAGATGCAAGTGCAGTTTCCATAGCGTTAATGATAATTTCTCTATCGACATTTTTTTCATTAGAGACTGTATCGATAATTAAAAGTATCTCTTTGTTCATATTTTTATCTCCCTAACTAAGTTGGCTTTTTTGATATCACTAAATGATATTTCAATTGTTTCTTTTTTATCTTTAATACAGATTAAACCCTCAATAACTTCATAATATCCTTTAAAGCGTCTCTGATTATTTATGTTTCTTTTTAATTCTATAAATACTTTTTCGCCTTGAAATTTAATAAAATCTTTAATACTAAATAAAGGTCTATTTATACCTGGTGACGACACTTCTATATTATAGTTATCGTCAACAAATTTATGCATAATAATTATGTCTTCAGCTAGTCTTGATGTATCAACACAATCATCTACTGTAATGCCTTTTTCAGACTCAATCATTATTTGAATGTTTTTTACCCCACTGTTGGAAAATATACCTACATGGATTGCTGATATATCATTAGTTAACAGCTCATTAATTTTAATCATCATATTTTCTTCAATTTCATTCATAATTCACGCATTAAAATGGCCCCATTAGGAGCCGTGTTTGTATTGTATATTAAAATATCTAAAATGCGAGAGCGAATTTTATAAATCTATGGTCGCGGGGGCAGGATTCGAACCTACGACCTTTGGGTTATGAGCCCAACGAGCTACCAGACTGCTCCACCCCGCACTGCTATGAAGTCTATAATTTATAGATTTTATTTTCAAGTTAAAAAGAGATGGCAAAAAGTAAGCCGATTAAGTAGCTGCTAAGATCAAATAGATAATATGGAAAAATCCCTAGAATCAACAAAGATATACTATTCAAAGATAAAATAAGGGAATCATTGGAATATACTGATATGAGATCTTCTCTACTATCAAAGTAAATAGTTTTAATGATTTTGAGATAATAGTACGCTGATATTACTGTCATTATAACGACTATAACCGACAGAATGATATACGAACTATCTATCAATGCAGTTATCACAATTAGTTTTGCATGAAACCCAATCATTGGAGGAATGCCTGCAGATGATAGCATTGTGATAAGAATAAGAATTGCATAATATGGATGAGTTTGAGATAAACCAGACAAATCGCTTATTTTCTCAATTCCATGACTATTACATGTAATATGAGTGATTATCCCAAAAGATGCTAAAGCAGTTAAGCTATATACGATTGTGTAATAAAGTGATGCTTGAATACCTTCATTCGATACAATTCCAAGTGCTAATATTATAAAACCAATATTTGAGATTGCTGAATAAGCTAACAACCGCTTAATATTTGTCTGAGTTAATGCAAAGATACTTCCTATAACAATAGAAAGCATACCTACAAAGAGAAGTATATCTGACCACATGCTCTTCATGCTTATAAAAGGTATATAGTAGAGTTTTAAAAAAACTATAAATACTGCGATTTTCGGCAATGTACTTAATAGTGTAGTCGTACTGACAAGTGAACCTTGGTATATATCTGGAACCCACATATGGAAAGGAGCTGCACCAAATTTAAAACACAGACTTGCAGTGATAAATACAATACCAAATATTATTCCCAAGTATTCGACAGAATTCATTTCAGTAGCATTTATTACTTCAGCAATGTCAGAGTATATAATAGAACCTGTGAATCCATATATAAGTGAAATTCCAAACAATAAGATACCTGATGACATTGCTCCTAAAACATAATATTTGATTGCAGCTTCTGAAGAAAGCGATGAGTTTTTATTAAAACCAATTAACGCATATAATGATAATGATAATAGTTCAATTCCAAGGTAAAGCATTAACATACTATTTGCTGAAATCATTATCATGGTCCCAATTAAACCAAGAATAGAAATAGTAAAATATTCTATTTTAAGATTATTTAAATACTTTAAATGTTTGTATGTGTAATGAAAAATAATAAATGATCCAAATAATAAAATAAATTTTATAACATTTAGAAATTCGCTAAGCTCATATGATTGATATATTGATGATACTTGTCCATTAATAGAATAATAACCGCTCAGCAATAAAAGTAATTGTATAAATTTAAATGTAATTCCTTTATGACTTTGTAAAAATAAATCAATCACAATGATTATCATTACGCCAATGGATAATATAATTTCAGGTATAAATAGTAAATTGAAAATCATGTTCTTCCTAAATTAATAGAATCTATAAGATTAATTGTAGTATGGTCAATAATCTTAAATAAATAATCAGGAGTTAACCCAAGATAAAGGATAAATATAACCAACACTCCAAGTACAAATTTTTCATTAATTGTGCACTCTTTGTATCCTTGGATATTTTGAGTGTTTTCACCAAATAATACATTTTTCCCTAACTTTAGTGAATATGATGCAGATAGAAGTAGTGATATGGCAGCAAGAAATCCAATTATGATATTTGATCCAAGTGCAGATGTTATAACAAGAAATTCTCCTACAAAACCAGATGTGCCTGGCAATCCTGAGTTAGCCATTAAAAAAAATAACATTAAAAAAGAAAATAAAGGCATAAATGTTACAACACCATAATTGTCTTTAAGCAATCTTGATTTAGAGTGTTTATAGATAATCCCAATACAAAAAAATAATGCTGCTGATATTAATCCATGAGAAATCATTTGAATTATTGCACCCTCAAGCCCAATCACTGCTGCATTTAGATTATTTCCCAACAAATGAAATACTAAAAATATGCCTAATGTAACAAATCCCATATGTGCAACAGATGAATAAGCAATGAGTTTTTTCATATCAGTTTGCGCGTAAGCAACAAAACTTATATATATAATTGCTATTAGAGATAAATAAATCATATATTCACTCAAAAAGATTCCTGCTTCAGTAGTAATGGGCAGCATAAATCTAATCATTCCATATCCGCCAACTTTTAGTAGAACAGACGCAAGGATTACTGATCCGCTTGTTGGAGCCTCGACGTGTGCATCTGGTAGCCATGTATGAACTGGCCACATAGGAATCTTTATGCCGAAACCGATTAAAAATGCTAAAAGAATAAACAATTCCTCCTCGAAAGATAAATTAAGCAAGTAAAAATCTCTTATTGCAAATGATCCGGCTAAGGTAGATAAATATATAATCGCAATTAACATGAGCACAGATCCAAATAGTGTATAGAGAAAAAACTTTATTGTGGCATATTTTCTATTTTTACCTCCCCATATACCTATGATTAAAAATAATGGTATTAATAGGCTTTCAAAGAAAATATAAAAAAGGATGCTATCAAATGCTGTAAAGGTTCCCATTAAAAGGCCTTCTAAAATTAAGAAATAACCTAAATATGCTGATTTATTCTTGTACGTCTCCGATGATGCATAAATAGCTATAAGAAAGTTAATAAATGCTGTGAGTAAAATCAAAGATACAGATATACCATCTGCAGCAAGATAGTAAAATATATTTAAACCGTTTATCCATTCAATACGTTCGATAAATTGCAGTTGACTTAATGACTGATCATAGTTGTTAGTCAAACTTAAGGAAAGAAGTAATACTAGAAAAGTTATAATGAGCGTTAAATATTCAGAGAGTTTATTGCTTAGATTATTTGAGATAACTAAAAATAATCCTACTAATATAGGGATCCATATTAATAAACTTAGTATTGGAAAATTAAACATTTAATATCTTATCCGTATTATTAGCAAAGCTAAGATTAATGCAGAGATAATTGTAAGCGAATAATGATAAATATAGCCTGTTTGGAATTTTCTTACTGTGTTAGAAATTTTATCAAACATTAGAGAAGTATTATTAATAATTCCGTTATCAATAGTTAAAATATCTATGTTTTTCCATAGATATTTAGTAAGTAAGTTTTGGAATTTTGGGATAAACTTTGTTGATAGATTATTAAAACCGTATTCATTTTTGAGAATAGTACTCAAAATATTAGGAATTGATATATTGAAAGATTTTTTATAATAGTAATAATAACTAAAAATAAGCGCTATTAACAAAATAAAAAAATTTATAGTCATAAACGAGTGCAAAAAGAAATAGAGAGAATTTATGACATAATTATTATAAAAATCTAAAACAACAGTATTCGACATTAATGAAGCGCCAAATAGTGTACCTGAAAGTAGTGAGTCAAATATAAATAATCCTAGAAATACTGAAGGCGCTGTAAGTATGAAAAGTGGGACTAACATTTCTTTATCATTCTCTTTTTCATTCCTATCATGTAATGTGCACTCTCCAAAAAAAACTTTGAAAAATATTTTTGACGTATAAAGTGTAGTGATAAATATTCCAGCTAGAAGCATTGTGTACGGGATTGTGTGATTATAGTATCCAATTGCATCAATAATTACTTCTTTAGAATAAAACCCGGACGTAAGTGGAAAACCTATAAGCGATAATGACGCATATAAGAAAGCCAAATAAGTTATTGGCATAAATTTCCTTAGTCCTCCTATTTTTCTTATATCTTGCTCATGATGACATTTGATAATTATTGACCCAGCACATAGAAATAACAAAGCTTTAAAAAATGCATGTGTTATTAAATGAAATATTGCAAGAGAATATAATGATGCCCCCAGTGCCGCGGTCATATAGCCTAGTTGAGAAATGGTGGAATATGCGATGATTCTTTTAATATCATTTTGAACAAGCGCTACAAGTCCAAGAAAAAATGCTGTAACTGATCCAACATAAAGTATGAATATCGAAACATCCTCTGCTAAGACATACAGTGGCGATAGTCTAGCAACCATGTAGATGCCAGCGGTGACCATAGTTGCAGCATGAATAAGTGCTGATATAGGTGTTGGGCCCTCCATTGAGTCTGGCAACCAAAAATGAAGCGGTACCTGAGCAGATTTTGCCATAGCACCAACAAAAAGAAGTAAACAAATTGAACTTAGTAAATTAAATGAAGTTCCAAAAATGTCTAATTCAGAATTATTTATAGTATCTTTTAAGTTAAAAACTTCTGTATAGTTTGTTGTTCCATAGGTAACAAAGACCAAGCATAAACCGAGCAGTAAACCTATATCGCCTACTCTATTAACTAAAAATGCCTTATAGTTAGCTTTAATGGCAGATTCCTTACTCGTCCAAAACCCAATTAATAGGTAACTAGATAATCCGACTAGTTCCCATCCGATAAATAATTGAAAAAAATTGTTAGATAGAACTATCAGTAACATAGAAAAAGTAAAAAAGTTTGTGTATATGAAGAACCTGTTAAAAGAAGATTCATCTTTCATATATGAAATTGAATAATAATGAACTAAAAACGAAACTGATGTCACAACAGTTGACATTACTAGCGATAGAGAATCTATATAGAGCCCAAATGACAATGAGTATAGTTTCGTGTCTGCAAATACAAGTACATCTTGCGATACTGGCAAATAATTGTAACTGAAGTATAAAAATAATAAATATATTGAAGCAAAAAAGGATATCAATATAGAAGAATTAGAAATAAATATGGATAGTCTTTTAGAATTATTTTGAGTATAAAGCAGCAGTAAAGTACCTACTAATGGCGCTAGTAATAATATAAGTGCTAAATATATCAACCTTTTAATTCCGATAAATCATCCACATCTATGGTTTTTTTATTTCTAAACAGAACTATCAGTAACGCAAGCCCAATTGCAGACTCTGCTGCAACGACAGTTAGAACAAAAAATACAAAAACTTGGCCAGTAAGATCGCCTAAATAATTACCAAGAGTGATTAAATTAAAATTAACTGACAAAAACATTAATTCAAGTGACATCAATAATACGAGAATATTTTTTCTATTTAGAAAAATACCTGCAATCGATATTGCAAATATAATCGTGCTTAATATTAAATAATAGCTAATCGGAATCATATTATTCTTTCAATCCGGTTATTACTTTGAGTCTGTCTTTTTTAGATACAGATATTTGGCTTGTTGGGTTTTGATATTTATTTTTTGGATTCTTTTTATATGTAAGGATGATTGCAGAAATAATACCTAATAAGAGAATCAATCCTGCTATCTCAAATTCAACTAGATATTTTGTAAATAACAAATACCCTAAATTTTCAGTATTACTTGTACTTATAATTTCAATATTCTTAACAGCATTGTAATCAATATTTTCGAATGTGTTTACAAAAAAGAAAATTACTAGTGCATTAAATGCTAGAAATATCCCAATGCCTAATGGTAAATAATTAATATATGCGGCACTTTTTTTAGCTATATTTATATCAAGCATCATTACAACAAAAAGAAATAGAACCATTACTGCACCAACATAAACTAAAATTAAAATAATTGATAAAAATTCTGCTCCAAGAAGAAGCCATAATACTGCAGATAAAAAAAATGAAAAAACAAGATTAACTGCAGACAGAACAGGATTTGACGATGTTATAACTTTTAAGCATGTAAAAACAAGTAGCAAACTAAATATGAAGAATGTAATTAATTCAATATTCATAACTTGTTCACACTTCTATCCTTTAATTCTTCTTTTTCATATAGATCACCTATCTTTAGAAGATCTATTTTACTCATAACGCTATCTTGTCTATTTTCAAAATGATATTCAAATATACTCGTTTCAACTATTGCGTCAACAGGACATGCTTCTTCACAGAAACCGCAATAAATACATTTAAATAAATCAATATCATACTTTGTTGTCCTTCTTGTTTTATCACTTTCTCTCTCTTCAGTCTCTATAGTTATAGCAAGTGCCGGGCAAACTGCTTCACACAATTTACAACCTATACAACGCTCTTCTCCATTTGGATATTTTCTTAAGGCATGCAATCCTCTAAATCTAGTTGATAGTGGGGTTTTTTCATCTGGATACTGAATTGTAATAGGTTTTTTATATATTTTTTTTCCCGTGATTCTAAGGCCTTTGAGAATCTCAATAAAAAATAAACTTTTGAGAAAATTAATTATGTTCTTTATCATGATAGCGGTAAATACTTAAGAAATATCAATATTCCAATTATGGTAAGCCAAAAAAATGTAATAGGTAAAAAAACTTTCCATCCTAATCTCATAATCTGATCATATCTATATCTCGGGAGTGTAGCTCTTAGCCATAGAAAGACAAATATAAACATTAGTGTTTTTAGAGATAACCAGAAAAATCCTGGTATGAAAGATAAGTATGAATCAATAATCGTACCTTGAAATGGAGATAACCATCCTCCGAAAAACATTATGCTACATAAAATGCTAATTAAAATTAGGTTCATGTATTCTGCAAGGAAGAACATTGCAAAAGCCATCCCAGAGTATTCAACATGAAAACCTGCTACAATTTCTGATTCACCTTCAGATACATCGAATGGGGCTCTATTTGTCTCGGCTACTCCTGCAATAAAATATATCAAAAATAATGGAAATAGAGGCAGCCAAAACCAACTAAAAATATTTCCTGATTGAGCATAAATAATATTCTGTAGATTTAAACTTCCGGATAGCATAAGAACGCCAACTAGTGCAAAGCCCATTGCTATTTCATAAGCTATTATTTGTGCAGCTGATCTCATAGATCCAAGAAATGCATATTTTGAATTAGAAGCCCAACCAGCAAGAATAACACCATAAACACTCAGTGAAGTGAGAGCTAATATAAATAATAAACCTGCATTAATATTTGAGATAATAAAATATTCAGATAATGGAATAACAGACCAAACCATTAGTGATGGTACAAGCATTAATATTGGTGCTGTGAGAAAAATACCTTTGTTAGCGTTTGTTGGTATTATTATTTCTTTAGATACCAGTTTAAGAACATCTGCAATAGGTTGAAGTAAGCCTGAAGGGCCAACTCTCATAGGTCCCATTCTTGACTGCATAAAGCCAATAATCTTTCGTTCTGAATAAGTGACATAAGCTACAATGAGAAACAAAGGAACAACAACTATCAAAATTGATAATAATGTCTTAATTATATAAAAAATAGGTTCCATTATTCGATATCAATAACTGAGTTACAGCTACCAAGTTTTTGTTTATATCTTCCGCTAAACTTTAATAATATAGTATTTTCAGGTTTAGAATGTGTTTTAATATTTGTATTAATTTTAATTTGTTTACTGTGTTCTGTAAGAGTAACTTTCTTATCTTCTGTAATATTCATATCCATAGGTAAACTCATAAAGTTATCTGCATCATGAGTATTTAATAACGATTCACATCTTCTTAATGTTGGATTATTAGTATTTGGACTTCTAATAATATATTTTTCTAATATATCTTTTTCTTTAGGTACTCTAAGATTTTCAGTAATCACATAATTATCTGTAATATTAATAGAAGATAATATCTTACTTATATCTTGGGATATTTGTTTATTAGAAATATCTAACCCTAAAGCTTTAGAAATATTATGTAAAAAGTCTAACCCTGGTTTAGCTTTTTCTTTTGGAAGGATTACCGCTTCAGATTTTTGTAATTGTTTATTTGTATTTAAATGAGTGCCAGTTGATTCTTGTTGGACAGCAAGGGGGAAAACAATATCCGCATATTTTTCTATTGCATCTGTAATATATGATGAAAAGAAAATATTATATTTAGATTTTTTTAGTTTATCTAGAATTTCAATATCATTCGAAAAATCATATTCAGGTTCTAAATTATAAACTATAAACATGTCATTAGATGGATAAGCAGATACATAATTTTTTTCTTTGTATTTATCGCATTGAATGCCTCCCGGTAAACGATGCGGAATTATACCCATAGCCCATGCTCCAGATGAATTACTTAAATCACCAAGAAGAGCTAACTTTGAATTTGTTAATTTAGCGAAGTTACTTGTGCTATTAAGTATCTCCGTGTAATTTTTTAAATGAGTTGAAGACGGTCCTAAAATTATAAGATTCTTATGGTTACTCTCAATGCTAGCTAACTGGTTATTTGCGCTATCTCTTAGATATCTGACAAGATCAGTAGGACTAAAAATTTCGTTTATATTTGTATCAAAATTTTCAGAATAATTATAGGTTGCAAGTGAAAACACATTTGTTGAATTATTTTTAATAGCATTTCTCAGATAGATAGATAGAATAGGAAATTCTTTGCTTATATTTGTATTTACAAGAATAATATTATCCATCTTGGCTAAATCATTAATTTTGATATCAAATGATGGGATTACAGGATAATTCTCTTGATATCTAAAATCACATTCTTTAGTGCGATGATCTATATTTGTTATACCATTTTCTCTAAGAATCTTTTGATACAAATACATTTCCTCACAAGATGATTGAGCTGACATAATAGCTGTTATGTTTGGAGAAAACTCTTTTATTTTTTCTGCTGTAATAGAGTACAAAGAATTAAGGTCAGACTGTATAAGTTTATTATTTTCTTTGATCATTGGAAGAAGTATCCTTTCGTTAGATTCTATACCTTCATGACCAAATCTATCTCTATCTGATAACCATGATAAATTTATTTGCTCATTTTCTTTTGGAACAGCTCTTTTTATAGAATTTTTATAGATATGATAATAAATATTTGAACCTAAACAATCGTTAAAGGATATCGAATTTTTTTGCTCTAAATCCCATGTCCTAGCACTATACTTATATAAGTTATTATTCAATGCGCCAACAGGGCATAGATCAATGACATTTCCTGACAGTTCAGAAGTAAGACTTTGGTTAACAAATGTTTCAATTTTAGTTTTTTCACCTCTTCCTGTCATTCCAAGTTCTTTAATACCCGCGACTTCTTCACCGAAGCGGACACATCGACTACAATGAATGCATCTTGTCATTTCTGTACTAACTAAACTGCCTATATCTTTGTCAATAACAGTTCGCTTCATCTCATTATAATTCGATTTATAATCTCCATGATCAAGAGATACGTCTTGGAGCTCACATTCGCCTGCTTGATCGCATACTGGACAATCTAGAGGGTGATTTATTAAAAGAAATTCCATTGTACTTTTCTGAGCATCTTCAGTAACACTACCTGTAGTTTTAATTTTCATACCTTCTCTAACTAAAGTGGAGCATGCCGGTTGTGGGAACTTAGCACCTTCAACTTCTATAAGACACATTCTACAACTTGCAACAATACTTAGTCGTTTGTGGTAACAGAATCTTGGGATATGTATATTTAGACGATCTGTAACTTGAATTATAGTTTCATTATCAAATGCTTCATGTTTATTATCATTTATAAAGATTTCCACTTAGCCCACCATTGATTCTTTTTTATCAACATAATATTCAAATTCGTTCCAAAAATTCTTAAGGAAACTAATCACAGGCATTGCTGCAGCATCGCCTAATGCACATATGCAATGTCCTTCAATTTGATTTGCAATCCTGTTTAGAAGATCTAAATCAGATTGCGTTCCTCTGCCTGACTTAATTTTTACAAGTGTCTTGTATAACCACCCAGTTCCCTCTCTACAAGGCGTACATTGGCCACAAGATTCCGCATAATAAAACCTTGATATTCTCTCAAGTACTGAAACCATACAAGTTGATTCATCCATAACGATTATTCCACCGGAGCCTAACATAGTTCCTATTGACATTAGAGATTCATAATCCATTGGTATGTTAATTATATCTTTACCCTTTACAACAGGGACAGATGAACCTCCCGGAATAACGGCTTTTAGTTTTTTATTATCTAAAACTCCGCCACATTGATTTAATAACTCAGAAAATGGAATTCCAAGTGGCGCCTCAATAACGTCCGGCCGATTTAAATGTCCGCTCATACAAAACATTTTTACACCAATAGAATCATTTAGTCCGAGATTTTTATACCATTCATCGCCATTTTTAAGTATGTATGGAACAGTTGCTAGAGTTTCTGTATTATTAATAATAGTTGGTTTTCCATATAAACCTTGAACAGCTGGGAAAGGTGGTTTAATTCTAGGCATACCTCTCTTTCCTTCTATTGACTCTAACATTGCTGTTTCTTCTCCAACGATATATGCACCGGCACCAATCAGAGGGATTATGTCTATAGAAATATCAGAATTTAAAACTTTATTTCCAATGAGATTATTTTTATATGCTTCTTTTACAGCAGTATTAAAAACAATCCATTGATCACCGATAAACTCCCCTCTTAAATAATTGTAACCAACGGATGCATCTATTGCATAACAAGCTATGAGCATTCCTTCTATAACTGCGTGAGGATTATATCTGAGTATATCTCTATCTTTACATGTACCAGGCTCACTCTCATCAGAATTACAAACTAAATATCGTTGTTTTTCAGCTGAATTTATAAAAGACCATTTCAATCCAGTTAAAAATCCAGCCCCTCCTTTTCCTTTCAATCCAGATTCTTTAACTAATCGAATAATTTCTGATTTTGGAGTTTTATCTCTAATGATTTTTTTCCATGAGTGATATCCATCTTGAGCAAGATAAGTTTCTATACTTGAAGGATTATCCAGAGAGAAGGTTGAGGTACATAATTTAATCATTGGGTATCTCATCTAATATTTTATCTATTTTTTCATATGTAAGGTTTTCATAATTTATATGGTTAATTTGCATCATTGGAGCTCCATTACAAGCAGCTAGACACTCCATTTCATCTTTAAGATAAAATTTATTATCTTTAGTGGATTCCCCTACTTTAATATTAAGTTTTTTCTCAATGTAATTTAATATGTCATCAGATTTTCTCAACATACACGATACGTTTGTGCATACTGAAATTATATTTTTACCTATCGGCTTTAGATTAAACATAGAATAAAAAGTAGCAACCTCATAGACGTCAATTTTAGTCAAACCAAGGTAATTAGCTAAAGAAGAAATAAGTTCTTCATTTAAATATCCATTATTATGGTGCTGAATGATTAACAATGATTCAATAATCGCAGATTTACTTTTATCTGGTGGAAACTTACTTCGTATCACATCAATTTCTTCTATCAGATGCTTTGGAAAATTGTCTTTAAAATTCATTATCTATCAATCTCACCAAAAACAATATCTTGAGTACCTATAATTGTTACCACATCAGAAAGCATATGTCCCTTTGACATTTCGTTCAGGGCAGCAAGATGCGGAAATCCTGGAGCTCTGATTTTTAATCTATAAGGCTTATTTGCTCCATCAGATATCATGTACACTCCAAATTCTCCTTTAGGAGCTTCTACTGCAGTATATGTCTCGCCTTCAGGAACACAGTAACCCTCACTAAATAGCTTAAAGTGATGTATCAGCGATTCCATGTTGTCTTTCATGTCATCTCTGCTTGGTGGCGCTATCTTAGTATTAGAAGAGATATAGTTGCCACTATCGTTTTTTAACCAATCACAACATTGTTTAATAATATTCGCTGATTCTCTCATTTCATGTATTCTTACAAGATATCTATCGTATGAATCGCCTTCAGTACCAATTGGAATATCAAATTTTAGTTTTTTATAAACTTCGTAAGGTTCTTTTTTTCGAAGATCCCAACTTATTCCAGAACCTCTTAACATAGGACCTGTAAATCCCAGCTCTACAGCACGTTCAGGAGAAACGACACCAATGCCAACCGTTCTTTGTTTCCAGATTCTGTTTTCTGTTAATAGATTTTCATACTCATCAACATTTTTTGGAAACCTATCAACAAAACTATCTATAAAATCAAGAAGAGTTCCCTCTCTGTTATAGTTCAATTTTTCGATTTGCTCTAAATTATGATTCTTATTAATCATAAATTTTGGCATTACTGTAGGCAGATCCTTTGCAACTCCTCCTGGTCTATAGTAAGTAGCATGCATTCTTGTGCCAGATACTGCTTCATAACAATCCATTAAATCTTCCCTTTCTCGAAAGGCATATAAAAACACAGACATGGCTCCAATATCTAGTGCGTGCGCTCCAAGCCAAAGTAAATGATTCAATATTCTGGTAATTTCATCATACATTACACGAATATACTGAGCTCTTTCTGGGACATCTAATTTGAGCAAATTTTCTATAGCCAAAACATAGGCATGCTCATTACACATCATGGATACATAATCTAGCCGATCCATATATCCGATATTTTGGTTGTATGGTTTTGATTCTGCTAACTTCTCTGTGGCTCTGTGAAGAAGACCTATGTGTGGATCAGCACTACGTATTACTTCCCCATCCATCTCCAAAATTAATCTCAGAACACCGTGTGCTGCTGGATGCTGCGGACCAAAATTCATTGTAAAGTTTTTATATTCACTCATTTACTTTTCCTTATTACCTTTGGAACAAGTGTTCTCGGAGTTATATCAACAGCTTGATTTACTACCTTTTTTTGTTCTGGATCATATGCGACTTGAGTGTTTCCAGTTAATGGGAATTTTTTTCTAAATGGATGCCCTATAAATCCATAGTCTGTAAGTATCCTTCTTAAGTCATTATGTCCCTCAAATAAAACCCCGAATAAATCATATGCTTCCCTTTCATACCAATCAGCAGATGCAAAGATTTCAGTTACAGATGGTATTATTAAAGAGTCATTGTCTAGATTGCATTTAATTCTAATGCGCATATTGAAATCCATCGATAAAAGATGATAGACAACAGTTAGTTTATATTCTTCAACTTCATCTTCGTTGACAAAATCGATTCTACTATGTGACTGAGGATTTATACCTCTATTATATCCGGATGATGTAGCTTCTTTTGTTTCCCATTCTGATTTTCCATAATCAATAAAATCAACTGCACAAAGATCAATTAATTGAGTAAATTTTAAATCTTGAGATTCTTTGAGTATCTTAAGAAGTTTTTTAAGGTTAGTTTTTTCAACGGTAAGAGTGACCATATCATTTTCTGAATAGTCAACAACCAGCTCATTTACGAGTTTCTTGATCTTGTTCATAAGTTATTTGATTTTTATTCTATTTTTATTTCTAATTTTATTCTGTAATTGAAGAATGCCATACAAAAGTGCTTCAGCTGTTGGAGGACATCCCGGAACATATACATCAACTGGGACAATTCTATCGCAACCTCTTACTACTGAATATGAATAGTGATAGTATCCACCTCCATTAGCACAAGAACCCATTGAAATTACCCATTTTGGATCTGCCATCTGATCGTATACTTTCCTCAAAGCTGGGGCCATTTTATTAACAAGTGTTCCAGCTACAATCATGACATCGGACTGTCTTGGGCTAGGTCTAAATAACATTCCAAATCGATCCAGATCGTATCTTGACGCACCAGCATGCATCATTTCAACTGCACAACATGCGAGACCAAATGTCATAGGCCATAGTGATCCTGTACGAGCCCAATCAAACAAACTTTCAGAATCTGCAAGAACGAACCCATCTCTTTTTATATTTTCTAATCCCACTCTAATGCACCTTTTTTCCATTCATATATAAATCCCACAAGCAGGATAAATAAAAATATTGCCATAGCTAAAAATCCTTCGTAACCAATATGATCTAAAACAACAGCCCATGGAAATAAGAATGCAATTTCTAAATCAAAAATGATAAAGAGAATAGCTACTAGATAAAATCTAACATCAAACTTCATTCGACTATCTTCAAAAGGTTCGAAGCCACACTCATAGGGAGAGTTTTTTTCATCATCAGGATTACTACCACCAAAAAAGAATCCAGCTGATAACATAATAACTGCGAACGCCAGAGCAAGTATTAAAAATATTAATATAGGTAGATATTCAAATAACATGACTTATTATATCCTATATATATACAAATATAAGAGGCATTATAGAAAGATGGTATTAGATAACAAACTAGAAACACTAGAAAATGTAAGAGAAAATATTTCATATAATCTTTCAGAAGGAGTGACAAATAGAAGGTCAGATTTTAGAACTTTTACATTATGTTCACAGGGAGATTATCCCTCAGGAAGAACGGTAGTATTACGTGGATATGATTCATTAAATAATATCATTACCTTCCATACAAATTCTCATGCTCAAAAGATTAAAGATATAAATAAATGCCCTCATGTGAGTTGTATTTTTTATAGTAAGTCTCTTAAAATACAAATTAGGTGTTTTGGTGATGCTTTAATAAATCATAAAAATAATAGATCAATAACTTCATGGAATAAAATGAATGATATGTCTAAAGAATGCTATTTTCAGGACCCTCCTCCAGGGAATCAAATTAAAGATTACAATACTTTCTCTAAAAATATAACTTCCGGTGAAAGTGATTATTTTTGTGTGATAGATGTAAAGGTTCAAAGGATTGATTGGTTATTTTTAAAAAGAGCAGGGCACAGAAGAGCAAATATTTTCTTCAATAATAAAGACAACGACTCATGGGTAAGTCCGTAAACATGCCGATGGCCGGACTCGAACCGGCACGACTTGCGCCACTGCCCCCTCAAGACAGCGTGTCTACCAGTTCCACCACATCGGCTTAAGGTTTATTGAATTCTTCTTTTGTATCAGTACTTTCTTCTTTTACAGAATCATTAATCAAACTTTTTGAACCTGATGATTTGTTTGATGATATGTAGGCTAAGCTTAAACTGGTTATAAAAAAACTTAGCGCAATTACAGTTGTTAACTTATTCATAAACGTTGCGCTACCTCTTGCTCCAAAAACAGTTGAAGAAGCGCCTGAGCCAAAAGCAGCCCCTGCATCTGCTCCTTTGCCTTGTTGAACAAGCACTAGAACAATTAAAATTACCGCTAATATGATATGAATAGTTAGTATTGTAGTTTGCATTGTGTAGTTATCTCAAATTGTGGAACAAATATCAATAAATTTTTTTGCATTAAGTGATGCTCCGCCAATTAAAAGACCGTCCATATACGGAGTTTTCATAAGCGAGTTAGCATTTTCAGGAGAAACACTTCCGCCATAAAGTATTTTTATAGATTTGTATGCTGGGTTGAACTTATTGATAGTGTTGCGGATATATTTAAATGCATCTATCAAATCTTTATCTGAGGGTACTAAACCTGTACCTATTGCCCAAACAGGCTCGTATGCAATTATAATATTAGTAGATTTAATTTTGAGCTTATTAAATATTTTTTTTACTTGAGTATTAAGTATAGATTTTGTTTTTTTATTCTTAAACTGCTCTAGTGTTTCACCGATACAATATATCACTTTAATATTATTTTCAAAAAGTCTAATTACTTTTTCGAATAACATATCAGGACTTTCATTAAAAACATGTCTCCTTTCTGAATGTCCAACAAGACAATATTGTATTTTAGTATCTTTTAACATCGACGATGAGATTTCACCTGTAAATGCTCCATCATTAAAAGCTGATACGTTTTGTGCCCCTATTTTAACATCAGATTTATTAACTATACTTTGTAAAGAGGATAAGTAAATGCTAGGAGGGAAAATTATAATTTCATG
>Ga0129342_1000073_pt1 | contig 32432 bp, 40 predicted proteins | sample CPBDNA_5_FD_94426 | JGI IMG/M metagenome (GOLD analysis project Ga0129342, IMG submission 94426) | Freshwater to marine salinity gradient microbial communities from Chesapeake Bay, USA - CPBay_Sum_15_0.2_DNA | ecosystem: Environmental > Aquatic > Marine > Coastal | place: USA: Chesapeake Bay...
GGTCCTGAAACAACTTCTAAAAATCCTTTTCTCAATCCAATTTCTCTATAAGTCTCAAATTCTTCTGGAGTTACCCATCTTTCTATGGGTAAATGATTTAAGGTTGGTCTTAAGTATTGTCCAATTGTTAGGATATCTACTTTATTAGCTATTAGATCATCCATTGTTTGCTCGATTTCTTTATCTGTTTCACCAAGACCAAGAATAAGACTGGTTTTAGTTAGAACCTTTGGATTAATTTTTTTTGATTCTGCTAAAACATCAAGAGTTTGTTGATAGCCCGCTCTAATATCTCTTACTGGATGAGTAAGTCTTTCAACAGTTTCAATGTTTTGTGCAAAAACTTCTAATCCACAGTTAACGATGGTATCTATAGAAGATGATAGTCCCTTAAAATCTGGTGTTAGTGCTTCCACCGCTGTTCCAGGATTTAAATCTTTGATCAGCTTTACTGTGTCAGCAAAATGCTTGGCGCCTCCGTCTGGAAGATCATCTCTATTCACTGATGTAAGAACAACATATTTGAGCTTCATAATTTCAACCGCTTTTGCGGTATTAAGAGGTTCGTCTTGATCTAACCAGCCTTTTGGATTTCCTGTATCTACTGAACAAAACTTACATGCCCTTGTGCATACTGAGCCCATGAGCATAAAAGTTGCCGTGCCAGCAGACCAGCACTCAGAGATATTAGGACAATGCGCTTCCTCACAGACAGTGTTAAGCCTTTTTTCTGAAACCTGATTTTTTATCTTATGAAAATTAGGATTGAACTGAGCTTTAACTTTTAACCATTCAGGTTTTTTTAAGTTAGGGATATGAGAATACTGGTTGCGCTTCTGTCCATTTTTTACGGCCTTGACCCCATCCCTATTAATTATTTTTTGTGTTGGAATAATCTCCATATTTAGAATATAGGCTCTAAAAGTTTAATTGCAAGGCGCTCAACGTCTTTAATGTTTGCCTTGTTGTTTAAATCTTTAATTTGTGTGACTTTAAGCCCTTCATAACCACAGGGGTTTATATAACTAAAAGGGGCAAGATCCATATCAACATTAATACTGATCCCATGATAAGTTTTTCCTTTAGAAATTCTTAGACCAATAGAAGCTATCTTTTTTTCATTTACATAAACTCCCGGTGCGCCATCTATAAATTCAGAATCTATCGAGTATTCTTTAAGAAGTGATTTAATGAATTCTTGAAGTGTCTTAACAAGAATCTTTGGTCCTAGTTTTGATCTTTTCACATCGATCATAAAGTAAATAACTAATTGTCCAGGTCCGTGATAGGTTACTTCACCTCCGCGGTCAGATTGAATAACTGGAATACCTTTAGCATTTAAAATATGTTTTTGATCAGCAGCGGTTCCTAAAGTAAAAACTGGTGGATGTTCCAAAAACCATATCTCATTTTTAAAATCTTCTTCCCTGATATGTGATTTCATTGACTGCCACACACCATCATAATCACAAAGACCAAGAGATTTAAAAGTTAAATTTTCTGACACTACTTATTTCTAGCTTCAATAAATGCATCCTCTGATATTTCATGATATGCCGATACATTTTTTCTAAATTCTGAATAAGACTCATAAACCCTTCCAATAACCTTATCTTCTTTAGCCAAATCATCTAATATTTTTTCTGATATAAGCCTAAACTCTTCGATTACATCATCTGGCAGCTTTCTTAACTCAACGCCATGAACCTCTATTAGTTCTGTAAGGGCTTTATTGTTTCTTGCTAAATACTCATCAAGCATGTCCTGATTTATAGCTTTAGCAGCAGTCTCAATAATAACTTGAAGATGTTTTGGAAGACTGTTCCATGCATCAATATTAATTAAAAGCTCTAGCATCGGTCCTGGCTCATGCCACCCTGGATAATAGTAATATTTTGCAGCTTGATGAAAGCCAAAGGTTAGATCGTTATATGGTCCAACCCATTCTGTCGCATCAATTACGCCTGTTTGTAATGCAGTAAATAATTCCCCGCCTGGAAGAGTTACCGGTATACCGCCAGCCTCTTTAAGGACCTCTCCACCAATGCCCGGAATACGCATTTTTAAACCTTTAATATCTTCAAGAGAATTAATCTCTTTATTGAACCAACCAAACATTTGGGTTCCTGTATTTCCTGCAGGAATAGGATAAATATTAAATGGTTCATATATCTCTCTCCAAAGCTCTAAGCCGCCTCCTCTATTTACCCAGGCATTAATTTCATCTGCAGTTAGTCCAAAAGGCACACTGGTAAAAAATTGAGCTGCAGGAACTTTTCCTTTCCAGAAATACCCGCCGCTGTGGCCCATTTGGTGTGAGCCGCTAGATACAGCATCAAAGACCCCAAATGCAGGAACTTGTTCTCCGGCTCCATATACTGTTATTTTCATCTGACCGTTACTCATTTCTTCTACCAAATTAGCAATTCTTTCTGGAGCCATCCCCAATCCAGGATAGTTTTTTGGCCATGAGGTAACCAGCCTCCATTCATATTTCTTTTGCTCTTCTAATTGAGAAGATTCTTTGGCAATGCCTGTATCAGAACATCCCGCTAAAATAACGATAGTTAATATTGGTAATAAAAATTTTCTCATTATATTTTCTCTAAATTTGCATAAGCCATAACCAACCATTTAGTACCCGCTTTGCTGAAATTAACTTGAACTCTAGCTGCCTCACCAGAGCCTTCATAATTCAAAACCACACCCTCACCAAATTTTTTATGAAGAACTCTTTGACCCAATGAGATTCCAATCTCATCTTCAAACTCAAGCTTGGTTTCACTGAAGTCTTTTCTATTATAAGGGATATGAGTTTGTGCTCTAGGTCTTATCTCATTTATAAGATCTTTTGGAATTTCCTTTAAAAATCTTGAAGGAGGATTAAAAGTATCTGAGCCATGCAACCTTCTAGATTCAGCATGAGTTATATATAACTTTTCCATAGCTCTTGTTATGCCTACATAACACAACCTTCTTTCCTCTTGCAACTGGGCTGGGTTCTCCATAGACCTCCCATGAGGAAAAAGACTCTCTTCAAGTCCTGTCATTAACACGAGCTTGAATTCTAATCCCTTGGCAGAATGAAGAGTCATTAGTTGGGCAGCATCATCATGCTCTGAAGCTTGTCGATCTCCAGAATCTAAAGAAATCATATCTAAGTATTGCTCTGCAATTTCTTTATTTGTTTTGTCTTCCCTAATACTTTGTTCAAAATTAGTTGTAGCCGAAACAAGCTCTTCTAAATTTTCTACTCTTGTTTTACCCTTTTCACCTGGCTCTTTTGCATGATATGCAACTAGGCCAGATGTTTTAATTATCTCTTCCATTAAATCAGATAAAGGGTTTTCTTCTATAAATTCTTTACATCTAGAAATAAACTCGAGATAAGATTTTAATCCAGTCCCTCCTCTGCCAGATATAGATCCATCATCTATTAATTTAGCAGAAGCCTTTATGTATGAAATATTATATTGATTTGCAGCAGTTCTAATTTTTGCTAACGTCTTTTCACCAACGCCTCTTGTAGGATTTGAGATTGATCTTTCAAAAGCTGGGTTATCAGAATTATTAAAGATAATTTTTAAGTAGGCTATAGCGTTCTTGATTTCCATACGCTCATAGAATCTCTGACCGCCGTAAATTCTATATGGAATACTAGATCTCAATAATGCTTCTTCTAGAGCTCTTGATTGGGCATTTGATCTATAAAGAACTGCCGCATCCTCATACATCTCTCCTTTATTCATCCAGTCTTTTAAAATGTCTGCAACAAATCTTGCCTCGTCTTGTTCGTTATATGCCTGGTATAAAATTATTTGCTCGCCTTCAAGTTTTTCAGTCCAAAGATTCTTGCCAAGTCTGTCTGTATTATTTTCGATAAGCGCATTAGCAGCCCCTAGAATTATATTTGTTGATCTATAATTTTGTTCAAGTCTTATGATCTCTGTATCTTCAAAAGTCTTTGTGAAAGAATCTACATTCTCAACTTTTGCCCCTCTCCATCCATAGATAGATTGATCATCGTCTCCAACAGCAGTCAAAGATGCTTGATCTGATGCTATTTCAAGCAACCAATTGTATTGAATGGTGTTGGTGTCTTGAAATTCATCCACTAAAATAGATTTAAACCTAGAGTGAAAAAAAGTTCTAACTGATTCATTGTCTCGAACGATTTCAAATGATCTGAGAAGAAGTTCTCCGAAGTCTACAAGATTGTCACGAATACATGTTTTTTCATATTCCTTATAAACTTTATTAATATTTTCTTTAAAGTAATCTCCTTTATCATCTACTAAATTGCTTCTAAAACCCTCATCTTTCCATGCATTAATTTGCCACTGTGTCTGCCTAGAAGGCCATACTGATTCATCAAAACCCAGCTCTTTGGAGATTCTTTTAATAATCCGTAGCTGATCGTCTGAGTCTAATATTGTGAATCCACTGTTGAGACTTGCCTCTTTATGAAATCTCTTCAACATTCTATGAGCTAGGCCATGGAAGGTACCCACCCAACCATCCATCATTGGCGCTTCAAGTAATTCTTCAATTCTTGATCGCATTTCAAGTGCAGCTTTGTTTGTAAAAGTCACAGCCATAATAGAGGCAGGATTTTTTCTAAGTGCTTCTACTTCCCATGCTATTTTATGAACCAATACTCTAGTTTTTCCTGAGCCAGCCCCAGCAAGTACCATTAAATGTTGTTTTTCAGACGTAACAGCTTCTCGTTGCTGGTCATTAAGATGTTCTAAAATGTGAGATACGTCCATTTAGGGATTCATTTTTTTGTTTAAGAGAGATATTCTAACCTTATGCCAACAAAATTATTGAGACAAATTAAAAATACTCTTCCTGAATTAAGGAAATCTGAAAAACTAGTAGCAGATTTTGTTCTTAAAAATCCTAAATCTATAGTAACCATGAAGACTGCAGAAGCCTCATCTGCAATGGGTATTAGCGAACCAACATTAATTAGGTTTTGTAAGGCATTGGGTTTCTCAGGCTATCAAGAGTTTAAAATTAATCTATCTCAACAATTAGCAGCTGACGATTATTTTGTGATGTATGAGATTGAAGAAGACGACAGCATTCATGAATTATGTGAGAAAGTCTTTGACACTACTATAAGCGAGATATTAAATGTTAGATCTCAAATTGATCAAGATATTCTTGAATCAGCAATTGAGGCATTGGCAAATGCTAAAAGGGTTGAAGTTTATGCGTTTGGCGGTTCAGCTCCTGTGGCTATGGATGCACAGCATAAATTTTTTAGATTAAAAATATCATCATCATTTATTTCAGATCCTCATATCCAATTAATGTCAGCTAATTCTCTTTCTAAAAATGATGTAGTATTGGCTATATCGCAATCTGGAACAACTTCAGCCCTAATAGACAGTGTAAAAATTTTAAAGAAGTCTGGAGTTAAGGTTGTTGGAATAATGCCTGAAAATACTCCATTAGCAAATATTTGCGATTATCCAATCAGCATCAATGTTGGAGATAACTATAGAATTACAAAACCTCATACTTCTAGAATTGCATACACGGCCGTTATCGATGTCATGACCATGGGTATTGCCCAGTTAAAACCAGAAGCACAAGAACATTTATATAATATAGTTGATAGTCAAAGGTCATTAAAAATAAAATAATTTAATTACAGGAGAGATTAATGAGCCAAGAAGTAAAAGATTTTTTTGCTACCTATAGTGATTTTGTTACTAAGGTAACCAGCGAGCCTAGTTTAGACATAGAAGCTTTAAAAAAGAGCATGGATGAAATTGAATTAAATTCATCAATTAAAATGCCAAGATTATTAACTGCAGCATTGGGGCTTGGTAGTGAAACGGGTGAATTTGTAGAAATAGTAAAAAAAATGGTTCTTCAGGGAAAACCAGCATCTGAAGATAATATCTTTCATATGAAAAGGGAGTTAGGAGACATAATATGGTATTGGACCACAGCATGTGCATCTCTTGGATTAGATCCTTTTGAGGTCATAAGTGAAAATCAAAAGAAATTAGAAGCAAGATATGGAGAAAAGTTTCAAATTCAAAAAAGTGAAGTTAGAAAAGAGGGAGATCTTTGAAGATAATCAAAACTTATGTTTGTTGCATTCTATAAGAAGAGTTGAAAATGCAATTGCAATTGCATTTGCTAAACTGAATATTCATGAATAAAGAGAGCAAAGAAAAAGTTGAAAAATTACCATCAGCATCTGACGATGCTGCAGATGTTGCCTCAAGATATGATAGATATAAAAAAGATAATGAGAAATCTGAATTTCCACCAATTGAGTATGAAAAACCACCACATCATTAAATGATTACTTTTTTAGCTTTCTTATATATTTTTTCTGCATTTGCGTATTTTTATGCTAATAAATCTGGATACAGTCTCCTTAGATACATTTGGAATAGAGAAAATATTAATATTTATCTACTAACTGAAATAGTTTTTCTAATAATAACTTCATTGATTGTTTTTACAAATCAACCACTCAACTGGATAGTTGCTATTTTAATGTTCATGCACCTAGTGGGAATAGCTTGGCTTGTTGGAAACCCTGATAGCTTCTATGAAATGGCAGAAGAGTCTATTAATTTAGATTCTAGCCTTTTAGAAAATGTTGTTGTGATTACTTTTTTAATTTATGCAGGCATGGCTTTATTTTCTAGAATAATTTTCTAATTTACTTTTTTTGTACCCTTTTCAGAAGACTGGAGGTATCCCATCTACCTCCCCCTAAACTCTGTATCTCTTTGTAAAAATTATTTATTAAGTCTGTTATTTCAAGATCTGCATTAATTATTTTGGCTTGATCTAACACTATATCTAAATCTTTTCTCATCAAATCAACAGCAAAACCAAAATCATATTCATCATTTAGCATGGTCTTCCACCTATTGTCCATTTGCCATGATTGCGCAGCACCCTTAGTAATAACCTCCATTACATCAGCTGTGTTTAATCCAGCTTTTTTAGAAAAATTTATCCCTTCTGCTAAGGCTTGAATTAATCCAGCTATACAAATCTGATTAACCATTTTAGTTAACTGGCCAGATCCTGATGGGCCCATGAACTTATAAAATTTTGAATAAGCTTCAAAAATTGCTTTAGAAGCATCATATGCTTTTTGATTTCCACCAGCCATAATGGAGAGAGTTCCAGACTCGGCTCCTGACTGACCTCCAGAAATTGGTGCATCTATAAAATAACAGTCTTTAGACAAAAGCGCCTTATTCATTTCTTTTGCAAGTTCTGCCGATGTTGTGGTGTGATCAATAATGATTGATCCTGGTTTTAGCAAGCCTATAATTCCTGATTTTCCATTAATAACATCTTTAACGTCTTTATCATTTCTAACGCAAAGAATTATAACTTCTGAAGAAGTTGCTATATCAGAAAGGGACTCACACATTTTGCCCTTATATTTTGATTTCCAGATAATAGATTTTTCTTGGCTTCTATTAAATACTGAAACTTGGAAATTCTTTTTAGAAAGATGCCCTGCCATTGGGGCTCCCATAACTCCAAGGCCAACAAAACCAATTTTATTCATTTTTGTTTTCTTCTTCTTGATATTTTTTTAAGTCTTCCCAGTCATGAGGGGTGCCTGCATTTAGGCTAATATTCTTTTGTTGTGCTCTATATAGACTTTGAGTTCTTAATTTACCTTTGTCTTCCTCTTTACCAAATAGTTTATTCCACCCATCTTCAAATTTTTCTCTTAGATTTCGTTTAGCCATGAATTCTTAAACTATATGATCTTCTCTGTCTTTTTTTGCTGTTCTTCTAATCCCAGACTCGGTTGTATACTCTTCAGTAATGCCCTTTGCTCCTTCTTTGCCTTTCTTGGATATATTCATTAATGTAACAATTGAAGCACCAGAAACAGCTCCAATCAGGATTAATATTATTGCCTCCATGTTTTCCTCCGAATAATATTATCTTTCATTAAATTCTTTTTTAGCCTGATTATATTCTTCTATTATCCTTTCAACTAATTCTTCAACACTAGGGTCATCTTTAATGCCGCCTATTCCTTGTCCAGAACCCCATATATCTTTCCATGCTTTTGCATCTGTATTTCCGCCTGATCCAAAGTTCATAGCAGTCTTATCAGCCTCAGGTAGATTATCTGGATCGAGACCAGCATTTCTTATAGATGGTTTTAAATAATTACCAGAAACACCGGTAAATAAATTTGAATAGACAATATCATCAGCCGCGCTTTTGATTAGCATTTCTTTATAGCTCTGGTCTGCATTTGCTTCTTTTGTAGCTATAAAGCGCGTGCCCATATATGCAAAGTCTGCACCAAGAGCTAAAGATGATGCTACAGAATAACCATCACCTATAGATCCCGATAAAATAACTGTCCCATCAAACCATTCCTTGACTTCTCTAAGCAATGCAAATGGTGATAATGCTCCTGCATGCCCCCCCGCTCCAGCACAAACTAAAATCAAACCATCAACTCCTTGTTCTGCAGCTTTTTTTGCATGCCTTACATTAATTACATCGTGATAGACCAGCCCGCCATAACTATGTGCTGCCTCAACTAATTCAGCCGGAGGTCTTAGAGAAGTAATAATTATAGGAACCTCATGCTCTACACATGTAGCCATATCATCCATAAGCCTGTCGTTAGATCCATGACATATCTGATTCACTGCAAAAGGAGCAACTTTTTTATCTGGATTTTGAGCTTGATATTCAGTTAATTCTGTTTTAATTCTAATAATCCATTCGCCCAATACATGCTGTGGTCTAGCATTTAGAGCTGGAAATGATCCAATGATTCCAGCTTTACATTGGGCTATTACTAATTCAGGACCGGATACCAAAAAAAGAGGAGATCCTATAACAGGAATAGATAAATTATTTTTAATATGGTTTGGGATTGCCACTTATAGCTCCTTAAATTTTAATTTTGAAATTATTTTTTTGGGTAGTCTAACACTAAATAAACCAATGCCTTAAGACCAACATTGAGGGCGCCATCATCAACAATAAAATATGGTGAATGATTGCCAGGCGCTTCCATTACGCCAGGTGCATTTACACCTAACCAGAAATACATTCCCGGTATTTCATTTGAGAAAAATGAAAAATCCTCTGCACCAGTTGATGGGGTCATTTCATATACTTTATTTGATGCTGCTTGTACTAATGATGGCTTAAGTCTTTCAACCAAATCTTTATCATTAAAAGTAACAGGATAGAATCCACCAACATCAAACTCTACGGTAATTTTTGTTCCAGTTCCAAGCGCAACACCTGCGGCCACTTGTTTGATTTCTTTATATATTTCTTCTCTAAGATCTGGATCAAAAGTTCTAATAGTTCCCTGAACCTCCGAATCCTCAGGAATAATATTTCCTCTAGTTCCCGCTCTAACTATACCAACAGAAATTACAGCCGGATTATTTACAATGTTTATTCTTCTGCTAACTATGGTGTTTAAATTTTGAATTAGCTCAGCTGTAGCCATGACCGGATCTATGGAGTCCCAGGGCCTTGAGCCGTGTGCCTGAACACCCTTAATTTTAATTCTATAAGTTCCGGCTGCGGCCATGGCTGGCCCAGAGGCAACACCAATATAACCATGTGGACCATTGCCAACGTGAAGACCAAAAATTGCTTCAGGCTTATATCTATCAAAGATACCTTCTTCTAGCATCATCTTTGCACCACCATTTTCCCCCTCTGGTGGTCCCTCTTCAGCCGGTTGAAATATGAGCATTACATTACCTTTTAGCTTATCTTTATTTTTTGATAAAAATTCTGCAACGCCCATTAAAATTGCAACATGTGCGTCGTGTCCACAGGCATGCATAATCCCTACTGTTTGTCCTAAATATTTTGTTTTATCTTTTGAGGCAAAGGGTAATCCAGTTTTTTCAATAACTGGTAAAGCATCCATATCTGCTCTTAAGGCTATGGTTGGCCCTGGCAAAGAACCTTCTATTAAGCCAACAACTCCAGTATATGCAATCTTTGTCTCAACTTTTATTCCAAGAGATCGCAAATGATTTTCAACTTTCTTTGATGTTCTATATTCTCTATTACTTAACTCAGGATTTTGATGAATGTCATGCCGCCACTCAATAACCTTGTCCATTAATGGGTCTAGTTGACTTTTTAAATCAGCCTTTAGGTCTGACTGAATATTTATTGAGAGTGCCAAAAAAAAGAAAAGCGATAATTTTTTCATTTTAAGATTATAATCCTCACTTTTTCAAAACACTAATAACATGGACATTAATAATTTAAGAAATATTGCAATCATTGCCCATGTTGATCATGGTAAAACCACGTTGGTTGATAAATTACTTCAGCAATCAGGAACGCTAGATCGTAAAAATATGGATTCAGAAAGAATTATGGATTCAAATGATCAAGAAAAAGAGAGAGGAATTACTATTACAGCAAAGAATACTTCTATAAATTGGAATGGTCATCTTATCAATATTGTTGATACTCCGGGTCATGCTGATTTTGGCGGTGAAGTTGAAAGAGCTCTTTCAATGGTTGATTCTGTGTTGCTATTAGTAGATGCCGTTGATGGTCCTATGCCTCAAACAAGATTTGTTACACAAAAAGCTTTTGAAAAAGGTCTTAAGCCAATAGTGGTAATTAATAAAATTGATCGTCCAGATGCAAGGCCAGATTGGGTTTTAGATCAAGTCTTTGATCTTTTTGACAGACTTGGCGGCACTGATGAGCAGCTTGATTTTCCGGTAATATATGCATCTGCTATAGAGGGGATATCAGGACTAGAGGTAGATCAAATGTCTACAGATATGACTCCATTAATGCAAATGATTTTGGATAAAGTGCCAGCTCCAGAAGTAAACAAAGATGGTCCGCTTCGATTGCAAATTAGTGCCTTAGATAGTAATAGCTACGTTGGGGTAATTGGTATTGGAAGGATTAAGCAAGGAACTGTAAAGCCAAATGACCAAGTAACGGTAATTAATAGAGAGGGTGAAACTAGAAAAGGAAAGGTTCTTCAGGTTATGGGTTATGAAGGCTTAGAAAGGGTTGAAGTTTTAAGTGCCGATGCAGGATCAATAGTCTGTATTACAGGTATCGATAAACTAAATATTTCAGATACTGTTTGTGATCCTTCTTCTGTAGAAGCTTTGCCACCTCTTTCTGTTGATGAGCCCACAGTAAGCATGACTTTTCAAGTTAATGATTCGCCTTTTGCTGGAAGAGAAGGAAAATTTGTAACATCAAGAAATATTAAGGAAAGATTAGAAAAAGAGTTGATATCAAATGTTGCTCTAAGGGTTGCTCCAGGCGATAGCCCAGATAAATTTGTTGTTTCAGGCAGAGGCGAACTTCATTTATCAGTGCTTATAGAAACAATGCGAAGGGAGGGTTTCGAGCTAGCTATATCTAAGCCAAAGGTCATACAAAAGGAGGTTAACGGAGAAATCCATGAGCCTTATGAGCAAATAGTAATTGACGTGGAAGAAATCCATCAAGGCTCAGTAATGGAAGAGCTTGGCCCCAGAAAGGCTGAACTCCAAAGCATGGAATCAGATGGAAAAGGCAGAGCTAAATTAGAATTTATAGCTCCCTCAAGAGGAATTATTGGTTTTAGATCTCATTTTCTGACCATTACCAGCGGAACAGGAATTATGACAAGCGTTTTCGATCATTATGGTCCTGTAAAAGTTGGTGAAATTGCTAAAAGAACAAATGGTGTTATGTATTCTATGATGGCTGGAAAAACTCTTGCCTATGCATTATTTAATCTACAAAACCGTGGAAAATTATTTCTGGGTCATGGTAATGAAGTTTATATAGGCCAAATAGTTGGTCTTCATTCAAGAGATAATGACTTACCTGTAAATCCAACTAAAGCAAAACAGCTAACAAATATCAGAGCTGCCGGAACAGACGAAAATCTAATTCTAGTTCCTCATATCAAGCATACTCTTGAGCAAGCTTTAGAATTTATTGAAGACGATGAGCTTGTTGAAGTAACTCCCGAATCTATCCGCCTCAGAAAAAAAGGAAGAGTTAGAACATAAACTGTAAGATAGTATTTAAATGTCTTAAATCTTAAATATTCCTTTGATGAATCTAGTCTGCTAATATCTATATATGCGATCTTTTAAATTTATTCTGGTTCTTATTTTTTCGTTTTATTCCATTGCAGATGAGGGAAGGCTTGGAAGAGAACCCAGTGAATACAAATATACATCTATTGGGATAGATTTAATCCAAACAGATAAAACTGGTATTGGTGCTAGGGTTTCTTTTGTATTGCCTGGACCACTTTATGCTGTGTTTGAACGAAAGGCTGAGGGTGTTGATAAAGATACAGAATCATATGATCGTATAATAAACGGTGCACGAATTGGAGCCCAAATTGGGATAGGTGATTTATTGAGTAACATTTCTGCAAAAGGTGTAAACCTTGGTATAAAAAATATTTTTGATGTTTACGGAGAGCTTGGAGTTAAAAGTGTTGCAATAGATGGAGATACAAGTTCTTTTTCTGAGGATGATGCACAGGCTCACCTTATTGCTGGAATAAGATTTGGTGATAGCAATAGCTGGGAAGGTAAGATTTTTATAGACTATTCAAAGGAATCTGATGTAATTATAAAACCCTGTCCAGATGGTCAAGTATGTCCTGCTGTTATTGAATATGTACTCGATGATGAAACAGATCAAAAATTTGGAGCAGGTGTTTTATACAATATAAATAATAGAAGTGCGGTAACCCTTGAATTAATTTCAAGCAAGGTGCTTGATAGCACTTTTAAGATTGGATACCAAGTAAATTTCTAGCCAATAGTGCAATGCATATCATTACCGCAGCAAAGTGGAGACTTAATCTTTCCATTATAATTTGTGCAATCTTCTTCTTGGCACTGTGATATTTTAACCTGACTACCATCATCTAAATCCAGTATTCCATCTACTAGGGGTGTATCACATTCGCCACATGATGTTTTGACGGACATTCCACACTCATTACATTTGTATATAGACATATTTTTTCTTTCCTTATTTTTAATTAGACATAGCGTCTAGTATTTAAAGTAATAAATTAATGATATCTAAGTATATTTGAAAAGCCAAATTGAAAGCTGTATCCCAGTCATTAATACCAAAATCTGACTTTATTCTTAAAAGATTAAAATCAACCAATAAAAACAAGTACCTAAAACAATAGAAAGCTGACCACATAAAATAAACATGGTTTTAAAGAAAAGTGATGTTTCTAATAACACAAGATAATAATAACTGATTTATAGAACTATGAATTAATTCGAGACAATTTAGGGGTCTATTTTTTTAGGTACCTCACTGAATGATGTTCAAAGTGGCATTCTCCGTCATCTTTAAATCCCTTTTTATAGTGAAAGCTCAAAGAAATTTCATTCCTAGGCATTATGTTAACTTCACAACATAAAGGAATGCCTTCTTTTTTTGCAAGCTCATCTAAACGATCATATAGATAAGATCCAACGCCTCTTCTTCTATAACTTTCTTTAATAACTACTCTGTCTATGTATAAAAATTTATCTTCTTTATTTTTAAAATAATTGTAGTTTGGTGATTTATATTCTGAGTTCTCTCGGATACAGATAACAAACCCAATAATTTTATTACCTATGAGCACGTAGAAATTAATAGCACTCATTTTGATTAGCTTTGATAAATCATTAATCGATTCTAGCCCACCAACCTCCGGGGTATTTTGTTGATTTAAAGAATACAAAACATTCAATTCTTTATTCTCTGGAACTTCTGTAAATATTGATAGCTCTATCTCATGGACCAAGTTCATTATTTAAATCTGAATGTTAGCTAGATTCAATTGCACTAATTGCATCATTAATCTTTTGAAGCGGCTCCCTAATGAGCAGCTCTTTGGTGAGTGTATAGCTTGGGTGCCCCATAGTTGCTAAATCTTTTGCTTTTAGCATTGCCGTTTCCATTAGATATTCAGGATCGACAACCTCATCTATTAATCCAGCATCTATTCCATTCTCAATTGAATACATCTCAGCTCCTAAGATTGCTCTATATTTATGATTAGGAGACACTCTATGGTTAATAAGCTCTAGGATAGGAATTGGTATAACCATATTTGTTCTCATTTCATTGGCGCCGATCATAAAATCTCCTTTAACGCCAACGCGATAATCACAACAACATAGCAAAAAAGTTCCTAGAGCAATTCCATGACCTGAACATGCGGCTAATATAGGCCTTGGAAAGGAAAATAGTCTTGATAATAATTTAAATCCACTTAGTGACATATCCATGGTTGCCTGCATATCACCTGCTGAAATAATTTTTAAATCAAAACCTGCTGAAAACATACCCTCTCTTCCGGTAATGATTAGAGCACCCCTTTCTGTTGGAACCTTATCTAAACATTCATTTATATCTTTAATCATCTTCGGGGAAAAGACGTTTGCCTTGCCGTCATCCAAAGTAATTATCGAGACATCATCTGTGCTGGTTAGAGTTGCTAATTTATCTGACATAATTTATTCCTTTATATAGATATGAAGTTTAGCAAATATTCTTATAATGATATGAATGAAATTTTAACTAATCAAGGGGCGGTAATGATCAAAAGAACTTCTAAAGCTATAGGAATGTTATTAATATTTGGGTTGAGTCTTAGCTCGCTCTATCTTGTAAATTTATTTTTTATGAAGCCAGTCTCCATTGATCACTTCTTAGGTAAAGAGTTTTTGACAGGTCTTGCTGACTCTCCTGAGTCTATGACTTATATAGGAATATTTGATCAATTCAACTGGATAACAAGGCATAATTCAAAACTTTCTATACTGAACCCTAATGACCTTCAGACTAATATTAAAGATGCAAAGAAAACTCTTAAGATATTAAATAAATATAAAGATAGTTCTCTATCTGATAATCAAAAAATTACTAAGAAGATTGCCATTTTTGATACTGAAAATAACCTAAAGCAATTAGAGGAATTCCCTTATCATGATTATCCATTAAACCAAGTCCAAGGTGAGCATCATAACCTTATTAGCTTTATGAGTGATATGCATCCTATTAGAAGCCTTTCTGAAGCTAAAGATTTTATTAAAAGAACAAACCTTGTAATAGATGTATATTCTGGTCTGTTAGGTTGGTTAGAAAGGCAGGCTGCTGAAGGGATATATGCGCCAAAGTTTGTATATGATCATTTAATCAAACAGCTTAATGAATTAATAAATTATTCTATTGAGGAGCATCCTCTTTATACTCAATTTATTAAAAAAGCTAAATTATTAGACATTTCAGATGATGAGCTTGCTAATCTGGATGCTGGTCTAAAATCATCTATAGAAAATAGTGTTACTCCTGGTTTTGTTTTGCTCAGGGATTTTATGGTCTCAACAAAAGTCAATGCCAATCCTTATCATGGTATCTGGTCTCAGCCAAATGGTAATGAGTTTTATGAATTACGAATACGCTCATATACAACAACAGATTATAGCCCTCAAAAGATTCATGACTTAGGAGTTAGTGAAGTAGCAAGAATTTCATCTAGAATGAAGGAGATTCTTGTTTCTCTTGGCTATGATGCAAGTAAGACTGCTGGAACTCTAATGAACGAGCTAAACGAAGACCCATCGATGCTCTATGCAGATACTCCTGATAGAAAAAAAATTGTTGTTCAAGATTATATGGACATGGTGACTGAAGCTACTGAGGGCATAAAAGGATATTTCCACACCATGCCAAAATCGCCGGTAACTGTTATAGCTGCTCCAGAATATTCAGAAAAAACTGCTCCTGGTGGTTGGTATCAGTCCCCAGCACTGGATGGGAGTAGGCCTGGTGCTTTTTATGTGAATCTCTATGATATAAAGCAGACGCCAAAATACAGTATGAAAACTCTTGCATATCATGAGGCGACACCAGGACATCACCATCAAATAGCTCATTCATTAGAAAATGATGAATTGACCTTATACAGAAGGTTCGGCTATGGAACCTCTGCCTTTTCTGAAGGCTGGGCTCTTTATTCTGAGCAATTAGCGCTTGAAGCTGGTCTAGCTCCAGATCCATATGATGAACTTGGAATTTTACAAAGTGAAATATTTAGAGCTGTTAGATTGGTAGTAGATACTGGAATACATTATAAGAAATGGACAAGAGAAGAAGCTATTGCTTACATGAAGGCAAAGACGGGAATGTCTGATACTGAGTGCAGGGTAGAAATAGAAAGATATATCGTTTGGCCTGGCCAAGCTCTTAGCTATAAAGTTGGTATGATTAAAATTCTAGAGTTAAGAGAAAAAGCAATGAATGCTCTTGGTGATAAGTTTAATATCAAAGACTTTCACTCTGCTGTTCTAGATCATGGCAATCCTCCTCTATTTATAGTTGAGCAGAAGATTGATGAAATGATTTCTAAGGGCTTAACAAATAATTAATAATTTTCAGGACGCTTTGCTTGGTATTGCCTAAAATATTCTCTAATCCAAGCTAAGTCCTTTTCTATGTTTCCGGTTGGATTATAAAATTTATCGAGCACAATTTTTTTATTACCAAAATCAAACGCGCCTAAGAATATTTGACCTTCAACAGCTTTAGCAATTCTTAAAAACCCTGATTTCAACTTTTCAGTCTTTGCTCTTGTTCCCTCAGGAGACATGGCTATTAATGAACCATTAAGCTTTTTCATGTTTGCTATAGCAACCTCAGTTAAACCTGCCCCAGGTTTAGTCTTGTCCACAGGAATTCCGCCCATGTATTTCATAAACCTACCGAGAATAGGTTGTTTGAATAAACTATGTTTACCAAAAAAAGTAATCTTGGCATCAAGGCCAAGAATGGCTGCAAATCCAAAAATACCATCCCAGTTTGATGTATGAGGCCCGGCAATAAGAATTAAGTTTTCATTACTGGCAACAGGAGGAACTGCTCCTTCAACTTTCCAGCCAAAAGCCCTTAAAAAACATCTGGCTAACCATTGAACAATCTTCGGTCTAGAGGCTCTAAAATTAATAGGTATCTGCTTTCTTGAAACTATTTCTTTTTTTATCTTTGACATTTCAACCTCGAGATCTATCTCTTATGTAGTATGGTAAATAAATAGCGTAGCAGATAACTATAGCGGCTATATATAGATCAATTATGTGAAAAGGTTCTGGTCTCATAAATGAGGTTATATTATCTCCAATAGGTTTTTCTGCCAAGAACCAATAGTTGGTACCTAAAATATAATTCATAAAATAAGTAAACAACAAAAGCACTGAAGCATAAAAAAGTGCTTTAGGCACATCAATCAAGTAAGGTCTTTGTTTATCTATTATCATGGCATAAGTAACGCCCATTAGAATCACTGTATGGCCTATTTGACTTTGTATATAGCCAATATAAGGAAAACCATAGACAGTATCTGGAGTTAAGATTGACATACCGCCACCAGCTATACCAAAGAAAAATGCAAAAACAAAAAAATCTCTTTTTTTTGTAAGAAAAAATAAAATAATAGCCATCGTAGAAAAATCGCACAAATGAAGTGGTAGTCCTTCTTGCCATCTTCCAATAGCAATTCCCTCCCTATAAAAATCCATAATCTGATTAATGAGTAACAAAAAAATTATTAGGTATTTAAAAGAATTTTTTACCTTGAAAGATGTGTCTTTAAGATATTTAGGGATTAAAATAATACTGGATATACTTAATATAACTGTCAGAATATGAGACAGCCCTAGAACATCTAACTCAACCATCTTTTGTAAATAATCTGATTAAGGCAGCTCGGGTAGAGATTGATAATTAAGATCTTCGTATGGGTTTTGAACACCTATCGCGTCAGGGTGAACAACAGAAATATCGATATCACTTCCATAATCGCCTGCTATAAAACCGCCAACGGTAGAACGAGGTGAAATATATATAGTTGCGAATCTTCCGGCCTTTGAATAAACCAACGTAACCTCTTCACCAACTTTTGAGGATATTAGCTGCCATCCGGTTGAAAGAGTTTCAGTTCCATAAAAAATTAAGTTTTCAGCAGGACTATATCCTGATGTCATAATTATCCTTCCGGATATTGAATCACCGGTTCCTAAAAGCACTGTCGGAACTTTTATAATTTCAGCGTCTTCAGGTAGTGGCAAATCTTCAAGAAGATAAGCAATGACTTTTCTTTGATTTGCTTGATATTCGTCTGTTATAAGAGCACAACTTGATAAAATTGTTAAAAATAGAGCCGGTATTAAAAAATTTTTATATTTCATAATAGCTATATTACACTTTTTATAAGTAATTTCATTAAATAGAATAACATAAGACAAAAAATTTTATGTCAAGTATACTTGACATATTTTTTTATATCTTATATTGTTTTAACTTAATATTATTTTAAATAATGAGGGATTGTAAATGGCTAAAATAACGCATAGAGGCGGATGGGTAAAAATTTCGTCTTTAAACAAAGAGGATAAAAAAAATTATCTTATCTCCATAACAATGTTTTTCATAGGCGCAATCTTTTGGGGGATACACTTAACAAGCGTTGATGGGGTTATGGGCCCTGCTCAAGATGTAGATCCAACCTCAACTTTCTTCGGTATTATAAGATTGTTCATTGTATTTTTTTGGAGTATGGCGGTATATTTCTACAATAAATTTCTTAAAACCCAAGATGAACTTTTTCATAGGTATTCCTATTACATAGGGGCATGGGGCAGCATTGGCTTTGTATGCTTTGGGATGTTGATGTCTATATTTTCTCCATACCTTGGCTTTGTTGTTGGTTTTTATGAATGTTTCCTTGCATTATGCATAGGAACATTTATCGGTGGATTTATATTTGATAAAAAATATTTAAGAAATGAATAATAATTTAAAAAGTCTGCGCAAGATAAAAAATGTCAGTCAAAATGATTTGGCTAATGCTTTATCTGTTAGTAGACAAACAATTAATTCAATAGAAAATGGAAAATTTGATCCCTCTCTTACATTGGCTATTAAATTGACCAAATACTTTAATGTTTCTATAGATGAAATTTTTAAGTATGAAGATTAGTTAAATATAAACTTTCCCAAAAGGGTTATCAATAAAGTCTTCCCAGGAAATTGATTCTTGCTTTACAAAACCTTTAGATTTTATTTTTCCATTCAAATACATATCCAAAACACTACAAACACCTGAGGCTGTTGTTAGCTGAATTGCACTAAATTTTTTATTGCCGTATATTTTTTTTAAATATGTCTTCTCTTGGAGTATGCCATTGATTTCGCCAATAACCTTTACAAAAAAAACAATGACATCGTTTGTGGTCCTAGGCACTTCCTTATCAAATAGTTTTTCTAAGACATCTTTATTCTTTTTTAAGTGCAGATCATTGAATAAAAATTTCATATGATTAAGATGCCCTGGGTATCTAATTGTCTTGTATGAAAGGTTGTCGACTTTATTTTCATATGTTTCACACATAGTTGCACAACCGCCGCTGGTATTAAATGCCTCGTATGCCTCTCCTTCAATGGTTAACTTTTCGGCCCCCTCTAAAGGCATTACTTTTATGGATTTTCCCTCATAAATTGCATCTGCTTCATTGCAATATTCATTTATCAAGCCATTTGTAGACCAGCTCAAATAATAGCTCATTTCATTATTTGTAAACCTAGGAAGAGCGCCAACTCTCATCATGACCTCTTTTACATTATCAAATTGGTTTATCATCCCAGCCGCACAAATATTAATTGCACCAGGAGCTAATCCACACTGGGGCATCATAACGCTTGGAGAGTCTATTTTTCTTATAAATTCTGTGGTTTCCACATCTTCAGTTAAGTCAAAATATCCAATACTCATTTCTGCAGCAACCGTTCCAATGTTTTTATTAATTGCAAATGGGCCAGCAGATATAACAGCATCCATTCCTTTAAGAAATTCTCTTACCTGAGATATATCTCGGGCATCTAAGCCTTCTGTTATATCGCCATGTTTAATCTCATAGTCTTCTTTTAAAAGCTGTTTAATTGCCCAGCCTATGTTGCCTTTACCAATAATTGCTATTTTAGCTTTCATCAAATTCTACTCCTTGAGCTAGTGGAAGATCTTTTCCATAATTCACTGTTGCTGTAACTCTTCTCATATATGTTTTCCACGCATCTGATCCTGACTCTCTCCCACCCCCAGTTTCTTTTTCACCGCCAAAGGCTCCGCCTATTTCTGCGCCACTGGTTCCAATATTTACATTTGCTATTCCACAATCACTTCCTTCTGAGCTTAAAAACAGCTCAGACTCTCTAATATCATTGGTAAAAATTGAGCTGCTTAAACCCTGTTTAACATTATTTTGCATATGAATAGCGTCTTTTAGGTCTTTAAATTTCTTTACATATAAGATTGGTGCAAAAGTCTCATTTAGCATTTCATCTTCAATTTCAGAAACCTCAACAATTGCAGGCATTACATAAAATTCTTTTGGGTCTCCAGTCTCTAATCTTTGCCCTCCATAAATATTTACATCTTTCTTTCTGAGTGAATCTAGAACTCTTTGCATGTTATTAAAACTTAATTCTGAAATCAACGGCCCTAGCTGAGAAGATTTATCAGAAGGGTCTCCAATTTTAAGGGTTGAGTAATATGCATGAAGTTTGTCCATAAATTCTGCATATACATCCTCATGGACAAAGGCTCTTCTTAGAGTTGTACATCTTTGTCCTGTTGTCCCGCATGCAGAAAATGTTATGCCTTTTACTGTTAAATCTAAATCCGCAGTTGGGCATATAATTGCCGCATTGTTTCCGCCTAATTCTAATAAAGTTCTTCCTAGCCTAGCCGATACAATCGGAGCAAGCTCTTTGCCCATCTGAGTACTTCCAGTTGCAGAAATAAGAGGAATGTTATTGTCCTTACATAGAGCTACGGCCTCCTCTTTTCCTCCTTTTAAAAGGATAACCAAATCTTTATGCTCTCCCGAAACTCTGTCCCATATCTCTTTAATAGCATCAGCGCATTTAAAAGAATGAGGACTTGGTTTCCAAATAATGCTGTTGCCACACACTGAAGCTAAACAAAAGTTCCATGCAAATACTGCCATAGGAAAATTAAAAGCCGTTATACAGCCAACCACTCCTATGGGTTGCCACAGTTCTTGCAATCTATGATCAGGTCTTTCGCTTGGCATAGTTAAGCCATAAAGCTGCCTACTAAGTCCTGTTGCAAAATCACACATATCAATTGCTTCTTGAACCTCTCCCTCAGCCTCAGAAACAATTTTTCTTGCTTCAGCAGTAATTACACTTGCAAGTTCTATTTTGTTATTCCTTAACTCATTCCCAAATAGTCTAATGACGTCGCCTCTTTGTGGAGCAGGAATCAGTCTCCACTTTCGATGAGCCTCTTTAGAGGCTTTAACCAAGTTATTATAATTATCAGATTCCATCTATATCCTCCCTATAAATTCTTACCATTTGATAAATTGCAAAAATGCCGAAAATGCCAACATATGCCATATAAAAACTTTGAACTAACGGATCTTCTATCGAGTTTGCAAAAGGATCATTTGATGGAAACCTTTGGAGAACTTCAGCGGTTGTTGGCAACATGCTAAAAAATACTGTTCCAGTTAAAGCAAGCTGCTTTAAGTAAACTGTTAAAAATCCAAAAAGATTAAACCTTTGTAAGACCAATGCAAAAAGGATAGCGAAGATGGTTATAACAGAAAGCAGATGAGCGGTATTAAAAGAGCCTGTCGCTGCATATAAAAAAAATGATGATGCACATGTAAAGAAAGTGCTCAACAAATAGAAATTTGTAAGCTTGGTGTTCATAAAAATAAATCTATCTTTTATTAAAAGATAAAGCCCTATAACGATGGCAGCAGTTCCCAAAATAGTATGAAACCAACCAATATATGAAATTCCACCAAACATATTTTCCCCTAAAATATATATATATTTATTTTACTCTATTTACCTAATAGGTAATTGAGTAAAAGCTGAATTTTTTTTATTCCGCCAAAATAGGAAATCTCCGCCTCATCAAAACCCCTTAAACTATTAATTAAGTCTTGTTTTTGCTTAATGTGTTCGTGAATTAATTTAAGAGGCTGGAAAAAAACATTAATGGTAAATAAAGAATAGTCTTTATGGAAACGGCATAATGTTTCTCTTTCAGATCTAATAAACCACCCAGATGGGTCTGTTTTAGGTAATGTTTCTTCTCTTATATAAAACCTATTTGTATCGCCATGAATTAGCCAGTTCTGTCTTGAAAAAGGCTTCATGATAGGTGCTTGTCTTATAAACGTTTCTATCCTATCTCCAATTTTTTCATTGAGTGTCGTAACAGGTTTATGTATTTCTCTTAAGGGTCTTCCAATCTTTGATTGAACATTCCAGTAGCTAGGAGAGCAAACACTAGCAGCTATGAGCTCTTGGTCACCATTAGATCTAATTAAACAAAGATCATCTTGAATAACCAAACTCATGTCAGCTATAAGATCTGGGTACTGTCTTTTATCTACCTTGAGGTATTCTTTTAAAATGTTCTGAGCTTCTAATGAGGATTGAGTTACAGCAACAACCTCTTGATAGTTATTATCTAACAAATCTTTCTTATGCTTAAAAAGACTGTCTCCAATTTTACGATTGAGCCATTCTTCTTTAGCTATAGGGCTAAGACCAAGCCTATATTTTTGTTTGCCATCGCCCCAGGGAGGATTGCTCCAAAAAGACTCGTCCGCTTTAAGCATTTATACTTTTTCTGTTTTAGATTCTTGGGGAGATCGAAAAATTGGCCAGAATAATTGTGTTAAAGCTGAAACTTCAGACAAATTTTCAACTCCAACCTCTTTAGGATATTTTCTTGTAATCTTTGCGGTGCCAAAAATCATATCCCATATAAATAATAAGTTTCCGTAGTTTCCTTTATAGTGAGTGTTTTCATCATCAAGATGTTTACCATGATGGGCCCAATGAGTAGAGGGGGTTGAAATAGTTCTTTCCAAAACCCACATAATGGGATTCATCCATTTAATTTCATATAATTTTTTATCCCACCTTAAATCTGTATGTGCTCCAAAAATAACTGCCTGCTTTACCACTATATAAACAAAATATACCCACCCAGAACCCATATAAAATAATATCCCAGCAAACCATAATCCTGGCATTAATAAGTAATATGCTAAAGCATTTCTATAGACAACTCTTATGGATAAATATTCTGAGTCATGATGGGCTCTATGAAGGTTATATAAGACAGGTACATTATGGCAAGTTCTATGCCACCAATATTGGGTTAGGTCATCAAAAATAAGGAGTAACCCAAAAATAGCAAAAAAACCCCAATCAGAAATCATGCCCTTAGAGGATGGAAGAAAGGTTTCTGCAAGACCATAGCCTAAACCAAATACTAAAGGTAGAGCCAAAAAGTTTAATTGAAAAAATCCTACAAACTCAACAACCCCATCTTTTAGTCTCTGATTTTTCTTATTAAAAAAATTTGTGAAAACAATCTCTAAAACTACTAAAAAACAAAATATAGATAAAACTACTATTTGATAGGTTTGCATATTCTAGAAAATTTTATGCTTGCCCTGAAGTATTTCTAGATACATTTTGTGATCGCCAATAAAGCTCCATAAAGGATATTTAAAAGTAGCGGGTTTATTCTTTTCAACAAAAAAATGAGCAATCCAAGCAAACCCATAGCCAGCAAGAAGAGAATAAAGCAAAAAAATAAAATCAAATGTCATAAAAAATCTTACGTACAAATATATTGCTATGCTTGTTCCAATGAAATGCAACAACTTAGTTGTTTTATTACTGTGCTCGCTTAAATAGTATGGGTAAAAATCTTTAAAATTAGTATATCTTTCCATTCGCTTCCCCTTTAATGAAATATTAAGATACCTTTATTTTTTGTAAGAAACAAATATAAAATTATCTTTTTTGCCTAGTAAGTGAGGCTGAAAATAAGCGGCCTCTTTTTTAGAAGCCGCAGAATGTTTTATTTAGGTGCTGCCGTGGGCTGATAATCGTAATATCCGGTCATAGGAATCATAAGATGAACATAAGGAGTTCCTTTAAACATCACATAAGGTGCTCCTGTTGTATAGTCTGTGGATTGCCCATCTAAAGAAGACGGATCTTTTGGCATCAACATTAAATGAGCCCCTGATTCAATAAAGTGTTTATGACCTGCATCTTTTTGGCCATCCGTATATGGTTTAAAGTTATCAACTCCCAAATCTCCATGAAGCATCCAAATCCAACCGTCGCCTGATAATTCGGGCCTGGTATTAGATTTATAAGCATTGGCCCAAGCTACGGCATTTTTGTCGGAACAGGCTGCTGCTGCATCATGAGGGTCTTTAAAACCCCCCATTGGCATTGGCATAAATGGCTCACATCTCCATCCATTAGTTCCCTCTCTTAACACCTTACCAGATGCCCCTATTACCGTAGCATGATCACCAATAAATGAAGGTGCTGCTGAAGTATAGGCTTTAATTTCCCACTCTTTTGAGTTGCCCATATGATCATGATGTCCGCCCTCGTGATGGCCGGCATATATATCATTTGATGTAAATAAAAATAACGCAATTATTAATTTATTCTTCATAATTTTATTCCCTATTCTCTATGTCTTAATTCAAGTATATATTTATAGCATCAAAATAAAAATATTAAAATATCCAGAAATTATTTATTAAATAAGGTTATTTTTTCTACAAGCCTAGATTCTATGAAATGTTTCGAAAGGCATTTTCTGTATGGCTCTGAGCCGAAAGCAGGATTCCCAACTAAAATCAGTTTAGGAGTATTTGAGGTAAATACCCATCTCGTCCCTGTCTCAATTGATGAAAATATATAATGTGAAATAATTTCAATCTTAGTATAACTGTCCCTTTCAGCTGAAAGTTCTATTAATGTTTTAATCTCCAGCGATGAATCAAAAATCCTATTTATATAATTAACATAAATCTCATCATTCATTGTTCCACAATCAATAAATTTAGAAATATTTTCGGGCTTAACTTTAATTTTAAATTCAAAAAGATTTTGGTCTTGTGAGTAATTTTGATTAATTATGCTTGGTATTTTTGTAAGGCTTTATCTATATCAACATTTAGATAAATTATATTTTTAAGCTCTTTTATGGTGTTTGGTGGGGTATAAACATTATCTTCTGGTATCTTCTGACAAGAAAATAAAAAAATACTACTGAAGAGTATTAATAAGCGCATGTTTTTATCTAATACTTTCTGCTATTGCCCTAAACATTGCCACATGAGCAGCTTTTGAGTATTCCTTTTCAGAAGTATATCTATGATTTGAAGATGTTTTCGCTATCACCACATTGGTTAATGGGTCAATATAAATATATTGATTGTATACACCGGAAGCGGTGTAATCTGTATCTGGAAAGCCTGGCACCCACCACTGCAATCCATATCCCCAGGGCGATGAAGATAGTTCAGACTCACCCGGCTTTAAATGAGGGCCGTCTGTGTTGTGAGATGCATCTACCCAGCTTGCTGGAACTACCTGTTCGCCATTCCATTTACCCCTATTTAAATAAAGCTCACCAAATTTTGCATAATCTCTCAAGGTTGCATTTAGCCCGCCAAGAGCCATTTCTACACCATTATTATCCACAATAAAAAAGGCCTCATCCTCCATGCCAATTTTATTCCATATTTTTTTATGTAAGTATTCTTTTAATGACATTCCTGTAACTTCTGCAAGCAGAAATCCAAGTACTTGAGTGTCTATACTCACATAATCATGATAGGTGCCTGGCTCTCTTCCTCTTTCAAGAGATTTTGCAAAATCTCTGAAAGATGACCCTCTCGCTGTTGCCCTTCCAAATCTATTTATATCTGATTTTGGGTCGGCATAATCTTCATTAAAATCTACTCCTGAAGACATTTGCAGAATGTCTTTAATTCTCACCCCTTCATAGCCAGTGCCATTAAAGTCAGATAAATATTTTGTAATAGGATCTTCAATACTATCAATTAGTCCTTCGTCAAGAGCTATTCCTACCAATGCTGACACAAAGGATTTGGTTACTGAAAATGCTATGTGCTTGCTGGTGGCTGAATTATTATTCCAATAATTTTCATAGAGCAAATCTCCATTATGCAAAACAATCAAACCATCGGTTTTAAAGTGCTCCAAACCTTCAGAGAGAAGTCTTTGCTCACCATCAAAAAAATAAGTTTCTGGTAGAACAAAATCTCTTGTTGGAAATTTATACGGCTTATCTGAGGAAGGAATAGGCTCAGAAACAGAAAAAATTTTATCTATATTAATAAAATTACTAGCTATTGAATCCTCATTATATAAATTTGCTAAATGATAAAGTCTTGCAATTTTGGGACCATAAAAAACCCCAATAATTATGAGCAACACTGATAAAAGAATTAAAAGTATCTTGTACATGCAATTAAGTTAACATATAAATATGTTAAATATAAAAAAAATTGATCACGCTTCGTTTCTTGTTGGAAGAACTATTCTTGGTTTATATTTTTTCATATTTGGTTTTGCCAAGCTTTTTACATATCATGACATTGGTGCCTTGATGCTTCTAAAAGGAGTGCCGTTAGTAACAATTACTCTGCCACTAACTATAATAATTCAGACAACATTTGGTCTATTTATAGTGTTTGGTAAAAATTTAAGATTGAGTGGACTAATATTATTTGTTTTAACTTTTCTAATTAACTACTACATTCATAACTTTTGGGATTTGAGTGGAGATCCTTCCCAGGCACATGAGATGCAAAATTTTATTAAAAATACTGCTATTGCTGGAGGGCTTTTAATTCTAGCAACTAAAGAAAATAACTAGTCGACTTGCCTTGGTATTCTATACATAGCACATATCTTGTTACCAGCCGGGTCTAACAAATATGCTAAATATAACTGAACACCGCCACCCTCTCTAATGCCTGGGGGGTCGCATAATTCAGGATCAGATCCCCCGGCATTTTTTCCAGCTTGATACCATTCGTCTACCATATCTGCACTTAAGGCATTAAATCCAATCGTAGCGCCGTTCCCATGAGTTGCTTCTTGATTGTTAATTGGTTGTGAAATTATGAAGCTATTTTTATTGTTAACGAAATAAATATATCTTGTATGTCCGTCATGATTTAAGGAAAGCTTTCCTGGCCTTGCGCCCAAAGCCGAAAGAGTCTCATCATAAAATACTTTTGACTCTTCTATATTATTTGCACCCAACATTACATGACTAAACATATATAACCCCTTAGTTTAAAATTATTGTTTATAAAATAGTACTATATCTTTGGTAACTATTTCGCATTTCCAACCTCTTTGTTTTGCTATAACTTCAAATGTTTTTTCTGCATAGAAAACTACATGGGTTGGGTCCCTTCTATAATACCATTTATCAAAGGCCTCTCTTTCGGTTAAAAAACATGTCATAACACCAAGCCAGCCCTTGGGTTTCAATAAGCTATTTAATATATCGAATTCCTTCTTTGGGCTAAAAAAGTGTTCTGCTGTCTCAGTACAGGTTATAAAATCATAAATTTTTGAGAATATTTCTTTATTTGGATAAAAAAATGGGTCATATAATTCAATCTCAAAGCCATCTTTCGTTAAGATATCTGCAAGAGCAGGGCCGTGACCGCATCCAAAGTCCAGGCCACAGGAACCTGAAGAAAGTTTTTCTTTTAATGGATTTGTAAGTTTAGATAAAAAATCTCTATAGGCTGTATCTTGAATAATATTTTTGTGTTCAAGGTACCTTTCTCTTTCAGAGGCTGGATCTATATGATGTTTGCTATCTAAGAATATAACTTCACATGAGTTGCAATCCCAATATAAAAGATTATCTGAAGTATTAAAGGGTTTAGTTAACTTGCTTTCGCAAACTATACAATCTTGCATATTAAATGGACTGGGTTATATGTTCTGTGGCCTATTAAGCTCTTTTTTCAGTCTAGCTCTAAAAGAGAAGTCATCGACTGTAATAGTGTGTCTAGGCGTATCTATTTGCTTAACATCAGGTTTTGCAATCTCCTCATCAATAAGTCTTTGAATTGACTTGCGCGGCTTCCAATTGCCCTGCAGATGCTTTGCAGCTAATTTCGATTGTAATTCTGCTCCAGGCCATATGCATCCAAGAGGTTGAAATAAACCAATAAAATATAAGTTATTTACGTCAGCAGGAATCATTCTATGTAAGAGAGGCACTTTGCCCTCCTCATAATTTATAAAGTCTTTTTCAAAAAATGGATGTTGTATTTTAAATCCTGTGCAAGCAATTATTGTATCGAACTCAGAGCTTTGACCATCAACAAAATGAACGGTATTTCCATCTAGTCGCTCTATATCTTTATATGGAGTTACTTTTCCGTGGCGAACCGCATAATAAAGTTCTGAATTAACGGTCGGGTGAGTAGCGAAAAGGTTTTGATCAGGCTTTTGAAGTCCGATATCTTCGTTTTTACCTTGAAATATTTCTAGCATCATTTTTGTAAATGGCGCTCTTAAAAAAGCAGGCATCCATCTATTTTTTAAAGCATATAGGTCGACGGGCAAGCCATACATAAATTTAGGAATTAAATAATAGCCTCTTCTCCAACTAATAGAGGTTGACTTAGAGACTCTTGCAGTTTCTACTGCAACATCACAAGCAGAATTTCCTCCGCCAATAACTAAAACTCTTTTATCAACAAATGGTGCTGAAGATTTAAAGTCATGGGAATGAATCATCTCTCCAGAAAATTCTCCTGGATAATCTGGGTACCTAGGCTTGTGGTGATGTCCATTACATACAACCAATGCATCATAAGTATCAGAAAATTCCTGTCCGTCTTTGAGATTTTTCCATTTAACAGTCCATGTGTCGTTATCTTTTTGTTTACAGTGCAAAACCTCAGTTCCAAAATGAATTAACTTTTTTATATCAAAGTGATCGGCATAATTATTAAAGTATTCTAAAAGTTCTTTGTGAGACGGATAGTCTGAGGCAGAATCGGGTAAAGGATAATCTTCATAGAATGAGGTATATTTCGAACTAATTATATGAGTTGTTTCAAAAACACTTGAATGTCCTGAAGGATCATTAAACCTCCAGTTACCTCCAACTCCCTCACATCTCTCAAACGCTGTTACCTCAAAACCTGCTTCAGAAAAGTTCTTTATTGCAGTTATGCCTGATGGGCCTGCTCCAATAATTGCTACTTTATTTTTCATCATCAATTTTGTTTTTTAATATCATATAATTCTACATCTAAATAAGGTTAATAAAAAAATCTTTAACAAGCCTAGCTATATTTAACATATGACAAAAACAGTAAATGTAGATAATAAGAATTCATTTGAAGATACTTTAAGTGGAGTTCTCGATCTTTTAGATTCTGATAAGCAACAGTTTATCTATTTAACTGGTGCCGCTGGAACTGGTAAAACGACCCTCATAGAAAAAGTTTTAGAAGAAAATAGTCTTAAAAAAATTGTTGTTGCCCCTACAGGTGTTGCAGCATTAAATATTGGCGGCAGTACGATAAACTCTGCTTTTAGAATTGGTTTTGATACTTTTCCGGTTATACAAGAGTCAAATGATCCTAGATTTAAAAAATTATTAAAAAAATTAGAGCTTTTAATTATTGATGAAATTTCAATGGTTCGAGCTCCGATGCTTGATGCTATATCTGAGACCCTAAAACTTTATAGAAATAGTGATAAGCCTTTTGGTGGGGTTCATGTTCTGGCATGCGGTGATCTTTTTCAATTACCTCCAGTTGTTAAGGATAATGAAATAAATGCAATAGATGAAAAATATGATTCTGTATATTTCTTCAGCGCAAATAGTTTTAAAGCAATAAAGAATCCATCCTTTTTTGAGCTTACTTATTCTTTTAGGCAAAGCGCAGATGAAAATTTTTATTCTCTTCTTAATAATATTCGTCTAGGAGAAAATCTTGAAGAATCAATAAATAAAATCAATCATGCCTGCTTTAATCCAGATTTTGATAATGAATCTTCTCTTATAATCACCACAAGAAAGTACAGAGCAGAGCAAATAAATGAAGAAATGTTAAATTTCATAGAAGGACCAGCTACATCAGCTAAGTCAGAGGAATTTGGAGAGTTTAATGAAAATGATCTTCCGGCGCCAAGGAATTTAAGAATAAAAAAAGGTGCAAAAGTAATGTTTATAAAAAATGATAGTGAGGGGCGATGGGTAAACGGCACAATAGGTGAGGTTACTAATTGTTCAGACAAAAAAGGAAGGTTCTTAAGAGTTCAGGTTGGTGATGATATACATAAAGTTAAAAGAGAAGAGTGGAATAAAATTAAATATGTTTACGATGAATATAATGATGAGATGGAGGAGGAGGTCGTGTCATCTTTCAAACAATTTCCTATTAAGCTTGGGTGGGCAGTTACTATTCATAAAGCCCAAGGATTAACTTTAGAAAGTTGTTCGATAGATTTAGGTAATGGTGCATTTGCTACCGGTCAAACTTATGTGGCTCTGAGCAGATGCAAGACTTTAAACTCTTTAAATCTATATCAAGAATTACAAGTTAGAGATGCAATGGTTGATTCTGCTATTACAGATTTCCACGAAGAAAATTTTTAATGTTTCGATTTTAACTTTCTAAGATATAGCACTCCAAATAAAAAAGTATATAAGTACCCTTTTAGTCTGCCATGAGGAGATTTATTAATAGTCTTTCTATAATAAATACATTCTATGAAATGGATAAAAAACCAAGCGAAGACTAAAAAATAAATAATCTCTATCACTTAGTTTCCTGGACTTTTTTCATCCTTGAACTGTTCCTTTTTCTCAAGACTAATCTTGTCTTTAAGGCTCATGACATATGCAGCTACAGAAAGAATCAAAATTGCTCCAGACTCTCCAATCAGCATTAGCGCATCCATTTCTTTGCCTTGCATAATGATTAATCTACATAAAGCTGTTATCGCAATAATAATAGGGAGCGTTACTGGAATCCTACTTGTGCTATAGAATGCACCAACCATTCCTATTATCTCAACATAAATAAATAACATAAATAAATCTGAAAGAAGTATCTCTCTTGCTTCATACATCCAATATAAATACTGAGCCGCTGCAACACATGTTGCTATTCCAATAATTGCCAAAAGAATCTTTTCACTAATTACTGTGGTCCAGTGAAGGCCGCTGTCTGTAAAGGGTAGTTTTAATTTCATCATTATAGAATATCTAAACTTTACTAAATGGTCTAGTTAGCTGGGTTTACAGTTTCTGCTTCAAGCAATATGTCCTCAGGTATTTCAAAGGCGTTTCTCTTTAAAACCCATGATTTGGATATATCAGCTACCTTAAGTTCTGCATATAAATGTCCAAACTTTCCAGATCTTTTGCTTTTAGCATCCACTGCTTCATAAATTAATTTATCTCGAATATGTTTGAGTTCTGGTAAAAGCAATATCACCTCTTCGTGTTCAGAAAAATATAATGCCAGTGTTGCTGAAAGTTGTGATGCATTAGACAAATGAATAAAGCCATCAATTTGATCAAGCTCTGTAGTTATTAGCCCGCTAATTTTTGATTTGTTCCACTCTTCAGGGGTGAGAATTTTATATAAATTTTCTTTCATTTTAATAAACTCATCCTTATTAATTGAGCAATAGTATGTTGATATTTAAACATAATTAAAAATATAAAAACCAATAAAAATATGTCAAACTTTTAGAAAAATTACTAAAGGTTATATGAACTTCAAAGAATTTGCTGAATCAAGAAAAAGTGTCAGAGGATTTTTAGACAAACCAGTTCCAAAAGAACTTGTTGATGAAATTATAGAGGCTGCTAAGTGGGCGCCTTCTTCATACAATACACAAACATGGCATATTCATGCAGTAGCTGGTGAGGTATTAAATAAAATTAGAGAAGGTAACATCGAAGAAACCATGGCTGGGAAACCTCACGTGCGTGATTTTCCATACAAAGAAGAGTACGAAGGAATTCATAGAAAGAATCAAATCGATGTTGCTATCCAACTCTTTGAAGCTATGGGTATTGAAAGAGACGATAAAGAAAAACGTATGGATTGGATGCTGAGAGGATTTAGGCAATTTGATGCACCAGTTTCTTTGGTTCTAACATATGACAAATATCTTGAACCAGCTGCAATTAGTCAGTTTGGTCTGGGTTCTTTGGCGTATGGAATAATACTAGCTGCTTGGGAAAGAGGTATTGGGTGTGTTATTAACGGTCAAGGCATAATGCAGTCTCATATTGTTAGAGAGTATGCAAAAATTCCTGATGATCAAAATATAATGATATGTATAGCTATGGGTTATCCAGATGAAAGCTTTGCTGCAAATGACGTAAGATCAGTCAGAGCAGATAATAAAGATTTTGTTAAATATCTTGGTTTTGATAACGAGTAGTTTATTTA
>Ga0129342_1000074_pt1 | contig 32320 bp, 19 predicted proteins | sample CPBDNA_5_FD_94426 | JGI IMG/M metagenome (GOLD analysis project Ga0129342, IMG submission 94426) | Freshwater to marine salinity gradient microbial communities from Chesapeake Bay, USA - CPBay_Sum_15_0.2_DNA | ecosystem: Environmental > Aquatic > Marine > Coastal | place: USA: Chesapeake Bay...
CACGAGAAGACAAGAGTTATCTGATTTGTATGGCTAACAGCATTTACAACATTTATTGTAAAGGGCGTAAGATTTTTTCTCATTTGACAGAGGAAGAATATTTCAATACAATGGAGGACCTGTCGATAGAGTATTATCAGACTGGTTCTCCAAAACCAGAAGACATTGACACTGAAATTAACAAGGAGTAATTATGGCAAAAGCAAAAGGTGGTCTCAACAAGAGCTCTTATATTCCCGGTCCTCCTAAAAAGTCTCGTCAGGGAAATGGTATGGGAACTAAGTACGCCGCGTCTTCTCGCAATGGGGCACGGAAGAAGTATCGTGGGCAAGGTAAAGGGTAAATAGGACAGAAGAATAAACTTAACACATGTCTTGTTTAATTACGAACTTACCCTCAATTGAAGTATGGGTTCGTAAAGAGTATCTAACCGATCACCAAAGTGGACATGGTGAATTTGTAAAGGGCGTTTGGGTTTCGGCAAAGTCGATTCCTGGACGCGCTTTTTATTTTGAAACGTATTTGCCCGAATATGCGGCAATGTACGATAAATTACCCATCAGTGCTTTCTTGTCGCGCCCAGAAACACCAGATCCAGATATGAATCTACCAAATCTACAGTTTTGGAACTGTATGGACTATGGTGTAGTAAGTATTAATAAGAAATTCATTGGAAGTATGGATTTTGAGTGCTATACACGCGATCATGGCATCCAAAAAGGTACTTATGTTTGTACGATCGACAATTATCACCGTGATCCAGACATGGTTGACTATGCCACGAGTGAAAATCCTGCTGAACATAAGTCTCATAACCTCATTGAACTCAATAATGGGCAGTACTGCCTCTATCCAAACAATAGATTACGCATTTTTGACAATAGTCTGACTCCAAAGGAACCAAAGATGCCCGATTTTAAGGTTTCAACTCAATATTATCAGGTTGAAAATGGTTATGAGCGCCTTGGGATGGGTAATGAAGACGAATATCACTGGAAAACGGCACAAGAAAGAGAAAATAAATAGTTTTTTGTTAGAAAACTGACTTGGAACGTTTTTCTATGGGGAAACACCTTCTTCTTGAGGTGTATGATGTTGACTTTGACCTAATTAATGACGTAAATTCTCTTCAAAACGTCATGATTAGAGGAATTGAACGTGCGAAGATGACGATTTTAAACACTTTTTCGCACTGTTTTCTTCCACAAGGGTGTACAGTCGTCATTGCCCTTGCCGAAAGTCACGTTTCTTGTCACACTTGGCCAGAAAATGGATGTTTAGCAGTTGATGTTTATACTTGCGGTGAAGGAAATCCCAAATTGATTGCGTTAGAAATACTTAAATACTTAAATTCAGACTCATATTTGTTGCGTGAATTGGATCGTTAAATAGAAATAAGGAGATAGCAACCTCCTTTATAAAAGTTCTGTTTTATTCATTAAAACAGGAGCTAAAATGTCCAACTCACCTGTCGATAGGGACAAGAACTACATGAGAGAGATGTGGGGAACCACAAAACTCATTACCGATTATGAAGCAGATAAACCAAAAAGATTGATACAAGAAGTCATGCACGATTCGGCACCAAAGCATGATTTATTAAAACAAACCGAACTTCATGAAAAAATTCGTAATGATGAAGATTATGATGATTGGAGTTATGGTACGGAACCAACATATGGTCATCCTTGGCAATAGAATATAAATAAATCAAGAAACTTTTGTCCGATGGCAATACAGAGGATATCTAGATCGTTTAAAGATATTAGTTTATCCTTTGAACCTCATCCGGTTACAAAGGATTTACCAATACTAAAAAATGAAAATGCGATAAAAAGATCGGTAAGGAACATTGTGGAGACTATTCCTACAGAAAAGTTCTTTAATCCGATCTTTGGATCTGATGTGAGAAGTAGTCTTTTTGAATTTGTTGACTATGGTACTGCTTCGATCATAGAAGAACAGATCAAACTCGCAATCAGAAACTTTGAACCAAGAGTAGATAATGTTTCTGTTGAGGTAAATCCTAAACCAGATACCAATGAGTTTGAAGCAACCATCTTTTTTGATATTATTGGACAGGACTTCCCAACTCAAGAATTTACATTTATCCTAGAGGCAACAAGATAAAATGCCTTTTACACAGTTTACCAATCTAGACTTTGATCAAATAAAGTCCTCAATAAAAGATTACCTCCGTGCGAATTCCAATTTCACGGATTTTGATTTTGATGGGTCTAATTTTTCTGTTCTGATTGATACTTTAGCGTATAACACATATATTACGGCGTTCAATTCAAATATGGTTGTCAACGAATCCTTTTTGGATTCGGCAACCTTAAGAGAAAATGTCGTCTCTTTGGCAAGGAACATTGGATACGTGCCTCGCTCTAGGACCGCCTCAAAGGCGACAGTTTCGTTTAATGTACCAACTACCACAACAAGTCCCACACTGACCTTACAGGCAGGACTAGTGTGCGTTGGTGGCGTAGAAGACACCACATATACTTTTTCCGTACCAGAAAATATAACCACCACCGTATCTAGTGGATCTGCCAGTTTTTCAGGTATTGAAATCTATCAAGGAACATTTTTACGCAATCAATTTGTTGTTGATGGATCTTTAGATCAAAGATTTATTCTTGATAACGCATTCATTGATACATCGACAATAGTTGTTTATGTAAAGGGTATATCGGATACTGGATTGGGAAGACAGTATAAGTTGGTTGATAATATCTTAACTCTTGATGGATCATCGGAGACATATCTAATTCAAGAGATAAAGGATGAAAAATATGAATTACTCTTTGGTGATGGTATATTTGGAAAGAAACTGGAAGATGGAACTATTATTACGGTTACTTATATCGTTACAGATGGTAAGGACGGTAATGGTGCATCCTTGTTTTCCTTCTCTGGATCATTAAGAGGTTCATCGGATGAGATTGTAACTCCATCATCTTCAGTTTCTATTACTACATCAATAGCATCTTCCAATGGTGGTGATATTGAAAGTATAGATTCTATCAAGTACTTTGCCCCAAGACTATATTCTTCACAGTATAGAGCAGTTACTGGAAGAGATTATGAGTCTATTATTCAGTCAATATATCCAAATACAGAATCTGTTTCTGTCGTTGGTGGCGAAGAATTGGATCCACCACAGTTTGGTACAGTTCTGATTAGTATCAAACCAAAAAATGGTGACTATGTATCAGACTTTGATAAGCAACAAATCCTATCAAAACTAAAAAATTATTCATTAACTGGTATTAATCAATCAATCATAGATCTTAAAGTTTTATATGTTGAGATTGATTCTGCGGTGTATTACGATTCCCCCAGGGTTTCTAATATTAATGATTTAAAAACCAGAATTACATCCGCCCTTAATACATATTCTTCTTCAACAGATCTGAATAAATTTGGTGGAAGATTCAAGTATAGCAAACTTGTAAGAGTTATTGATGATGTAGATACCGCAATTACATCTAATGTGACAAGAATTATCATTAGAAGAAATCTAAAGGCAGCAATAAATCAATTTGCACAGTATGAACTTTGCTTTGGAAATCAATTCCATATTGATCCAAAAGGATTCAATATTAAAAGCACCGCATTTAAAATTTCTGGAGAGGCGGATTTTGTCTACCTAACAGATGTTCCAAATAAAAATTCTCTTGGAAACTTAGATGGTAGTGGAACTGGAATATTATCTGTTGTAAAACCAGATCCAAACGGTGTGGATAATATAGTTGTCGTAAAGTCTGCCGGAACGATAAATTATACTACGGGAGAGATAATTCTCACAACTATAAACATTACTGAAACTGATTTGGAAAACAATATAGTCCAAATTCAGGCATATCCAGAATCTAATGATATTATTGGATTAAAAGATCTATACCTAAGTTTTAGTGTTGCCGACAGCACCATAAATATGGTTAAAGATACAATATCATCTGGTGAACAAATATCTGGTATTGGATTTAAAGTAACTTCAAGCTACCTAAACGGAGAACTAAAGAGGATATAAGATGATCGCAACCGGGTTTGAAACAAGAGTACAAGTACAACAGATTGTTGAAAATCAACTTCCAGAATTTATTTTATCAGAAAGTCCAAAAGCATCAGAATTCCTAAAACAATATTATATTTCTCAGGAATTTTCTGGTGGTACTGTTGACATTGTTGATAATCTGGATCAGTATTTAAAACTGGACAATTTAACTCCAGAAGTAATTACTGGAGAAACTTCTCTGTCTGCAGATATTACTAGTTCAAGTTCGGTAATAGAAGTAGTAAGTACCAAAGGATTTCCAAATCAATATGGTCTCTTTAAGATTAATGATGAGATTATTACTTATACTGGTGTAACGACTAATACATTTACTGGTTGTATTCGTGGATTTAGTGGAATTACATCCTACCATTCCGAAAACTCTCCCGGACAATTAGTTTTCTCAACTTCCTCAGCAGATTCTCATACATCTGGGTACTCTGTTCAAAATTTAAGTTCTCTTTTTCTAAAAGAATTTTATAAAAAAATTAAATATACTCTTACACCGGGATTAGAAAACGCAGACTTTGTTTCTAATTTGGATGTAAGTAATTTTATAAAAGAGTCAAAAGCATTTTACCAAGCAAAAGGAACTGAAGAATCTTTCAGAATTCTGTTTAATGTTCTGTATGGAGTTACTCCAAAGATAGTTGATCTTGAACAATATCTACTTAAACCATCTTCTTCTAACTTTATTAGAAGAGAAATTGTAATTGCCGAAAGAATCTCTGGCGATCCAAATAACCTTGTTGGACAAACAATTAGAAAGTCAACAGATGATGTGACACAGGCTTCTGTATCAGAAGTTGAAATAATTACAAGAAAGGGAAAAACCTACTATAAATTAGGTCTTTTTGTTGGTTATGATGAAAAAGCTTTAATCGAAGGTAGTTTTTCTATTCCAGGAAAAACCAAAGTAATAGGTGATATTGCGGTTGGATCATCAGTAATTACTGTTGATTCTACTGTTGGATTTAGTACGTCTGGAACTGTCATCTCAAACGGTAATACGATTACATATGGCAATAAAACTATAAACCAGTTTTTAAATTGCAGTGGAGTAAAATCGCAAATAGATTCTACCACAGACTTAAGATCTAATGAAACAATTTATGGATATGAAAACGGAGATATAACCAAAAAAGTTGAATTAAGAATTACTGGAGTTCTATCTAAATTTGTTCCAACTTCAGATATAAAATTAACTTCTGAAGGGGAAAGAATTTTTGTAAAAAATCTGGGTGAAAATATCATTAATCCAGAAATCAATAGTACAAAAAAACAGGTATTCTTTAATTCTTGGATTTATAATACGTCTTCAAGATATCAAATAAAAACAATATCAGGATCTACATTTACACTATATTCTAATATTGATAAGTCAAGTCTAAAAGAAACCGATAAAGTAGATGTTGTTGTAAGAGGAACTCAAAATGTAGTTGTAACTGATGCAGTTATTCAAAACATCAATACAAATACAAAAGAAATAAATCTTGATAATCTTTCTGGATTTTCTCCAGTGACCGGACTATCATATGATATCCGAAGAAAATTAAATAAAGCCTCAAGTTCTGGGGTAGATATTTTATATGGAAATAATATAATCACTTCTGATATTCAAAATACCTATAATGATGAAGATCAATATTTTTATACATCTTCAAACTCACTACCATCATATCAAATAACAAAAAACGTATCCGAAAGCGTTATTTCTGAAGCATTGGGATCGAGTATCCAAGGATATAGTTCTTCATCTTTAAAATACTCAATAATATCATTTAATAGTGATGTACCATTTATCACTGGAGATTCTGTTTATTATACTCCTCAAATTACTCCAATAACAGGTCTTTCCGAAGGAATATATTTTGTAGAGGTTTTAACAAATAAAAACCAAGTAAGACTATACACTTCAAGATCATTTATTCCAATTGGTGACTATGTAGAATTTGAACCCTTGGCAGCAGGTACAGGTTCTCATACATTTACATTATTAGATCATCATGATAGAAAACTAGAACCACAAAAATTACTCAAAAAGTTTCCTTTAACATCCAACATAAAATCTGGATATGGAGTAGAAACAGTTCCTGGAACTGTTGGAATGTTAATCAATGGTGTTGAAATAATTAACTATAAATCAAATGATAAGGTATATTATGGACCCATTCAATCGATTAAAGTTTTAAATGGTGGAAATAATTATGATGTAATAAATCCACCAACTATTCAAATAGCATCTCCAGGAACAGGAACAACCGCACTTGTTAGACCAGTTATTAGTGGTGTAGTAACTTCCGTTTATGTTGATCCTCAAGATTTTGACATTGAAAAAATTACTTCAGTCACAGTAACTGGAGGTAATGGGGATGGTGTGGTTTTACAACCAATTCTTTCAAAGAGATATAGAGAATTATCCTTTGATGCTAGATTGTCTACAGAATCGGGTGGAATTGATGTAACTAATGAAACAATTACATTCTTAAACAATCACAATTTATCCAACGGACAATCTATAGTTTACAATAAAAATGGTAATGATCCTGTTAGTATTGGAACATTTGGTGGATTAAATACTGATCAAAATTTAACCTTACAAAGTGGATCGGTATACTATCCAGAAATAGTAAATACAACCACTATCAAACTATATCAAACATTTTCCGACTATTATGCTGGTATCAATACTGTAGGATTCACAACAGCAAGCAACATAGGATTACACAAGTTTAGAATCTATGATGAAAAGAATACTCTAACCTCTATTAAAGTTATAAGTCCTGGAAGTGGATATCAAAATAGAAAATTAATTGTAAAACCAGTAGGCGTTTCTACAATTAATTCCACTATTACTTTTACGAACCATGGATTTAGTGAAGGTGATAAGATTGTATACTCTAGTACAGGATCATCTATATCCGGATTGACGACTACCAATCAATATTACATTGTCAAGTTAGATAATGATTCATTTAGACTTGCTAATGCTGGAGTTGGTGGAACGGTAACATCAAATTATAATAGAAACAATTATGTAAAATTTAGTTCTGTTGGATCTGGATATCATAACTTTGAATACCCACCTATTCTGGTCAACATTAATGTTGAATATTCTGGCACCACTGGAGTTATAACCGCAACTCCAGTAGTTAGAGGATCCATAGTTGATGCTTATGTATATGAAAGTGGAACTGGATATGGAACCGAAATTTTAAATCTTGAGAAAAAACCAACTCTAACCATAAACAATGGTAAGAATGCTCAATTAAAACCCATTATTAATAATGGAAGACTGATATCTGTAGAAATACAAAGCAGAGGATCTGAATATACCGCCTCTCCGGATTTAGAAGTTGTGGGAGATGGTGTTGGTGCAAAATTAAGAGCAGTTGTTCAAAATGGATATATTTCTGATGTTAAAATCCTAAACGCTGGTGTATCATACACACAAGATAAAACAACCATCAAAATAACTCCAGCAGGATCTGGTGCCATTTTAGTACCAGAGGTTAGAAATCTATCGATTAATAATTTTAGTAGATATGGTACAGAAATTTTATCACAGTCAGACGATCAATTAAAATATTCTTTCGTTGGATATTCTACACAAATTGGAAATACATATTTTGGTGATACTGGATTAGATCACTCTCCAATTATTGGATGGGCATATGACGGTAATCCAATCTATGGACCATATGGATATAGTGATCCATCCGATGAAAATTCTACAATAAAATTATTACAAAGTGGATATACGAGTAGTTCAACAAATGTTGAGAATAGACCAACATCATTTGGTGTAGGATTTTTTGTTGATGATTACAAATTTACAAATTCTGGTGACCTTGATTACAGTAATGGTAGATTCTGTAAAACTCCAGAATATCCTGATGGGACATATGCATACTTTGTTGGAGTATCTACAAATCCATCAACAGGTAAATTAGAACCACAATATCCATATTTTATTGGAAATACTTATAGATCAAATCCTTTAGATGAAAATTTCTTAATTAATCAAGAAACATTTGATTTTAATTCTTCAAATCTTATTAGAAATACTTTCCCATATAAGGTATCCGATGAATATGCCGACAATGATTTTATAATTGAATCTAATGAGTACATAGATCAAACTGCTATCGTAGACTCTGTAACAAAGGGATCCGTGGATTCTTTCCAGATCGTTGAGTCTGGAAGTGATTATAAAATTGGAGATTCTCTTGAGTTTGATAATACAGGAACTGGTGGTGGTGGACTGAGTGCTTTTGTCAAGTCTTTAACTGGTAAAGAAGTTTCTAATATTCAAACCGAAGTTGATGAATACCAAAATGTAGTTTTTGTTTGGAATAATTCAAACCAAGTATCAGCATACATTTCAACTTCACATAGTTTTATTACTGGAGACTATGTAGTTGTTTCTGGGTTATCGACATCAATCAATACTCTAACTGGATCACATCTCTCTGGAGTTACAACTTCAAGAACTGTACTTTATAAGGAAGTATCCTCAAATGCTACTGCTGGTGTAGTTACGGACATTTATGTTTCATCTATTCCAGAGTCAATTTCGATTGGAAGTAGTATTGGCATCGGCACAGAAAGGCTTTTTGTTCTTAACAAATTCTCAGATAGAAGTATTCTGCGTGTAAAGAGGGGTGTAGTTGGATCTGCCCATACATCATCAACATTTGTTGATCTTATTCCAAGTTACCTATCTCTACCAGTACAGTCAGATTATTTTGAGTCTAAGATAAATGATGTATATTACTTTAATCCTAAAGAATCTGTTGGTGTAGGAACGGTCGTTGGCGTAGGGACTTCTACGAATTATACTATTGGTGAATTGTTAGAGGTTGTTTCCATACCATCTCAAAGCATTTATCTACCAAACCACCCATTCAAAACAAACCAACAAGTTACATTAAGAAAGCCATCTGTAGGACTAGCACTAACAGTATCAGATACTTCTGGTGGATCTACATTTAATGTTCCATCATCTGGAGATAGTCAGACTGTATACATCATTAACAAATCTAAAGATTATATTGGAATTGTAACTCAAGTTGGATTAACAACAAGCACAAATGGACTATTCTTCGTAAATAATGGTTCAAATGAATTTGATTATTCAATAGAATCGAATTTCGCACAAGTAACGGGTACTGTTCAAAAAATAACAACTCAAGTATCAGTTTCTACCTCACATAATCTTTCTAATGGAGATCTGATTAACTTAACGGTTAATCCAAATCAGTCTGTAGGAATTGGCACATCGACGGCAATATCGGTAAAATATAACCAATCAAGAGATTTGGTTATAATAAATCCTGTCGGATTCTCCTCGGAGTCCGTAGATATTCTCAATAATAAAATAACAATAACGTCACATGGATTAAAAACTGGTGATAAAGTATTTTATGATGCAAATTTAGTTTCCAGCGGTTTAGGTACAGGAGACTATTTTGTATACAGAATTGATAATAATAACATTCAATTGACTGAGACTTATTCAGATTCTATAAATTATCCACCAAATGTTGTAAGTCTAGGATCTACGGGAGGATCTAATCATGAACTTTCTCCAATAAATCCAGAAATTTCTGTAGTTAAAAATAATAATTTAGTGTTTGATTTGAAAGATCCTTCACTCTCTGGGTATAAGTTGAAGTTATATTATGATTCAAACTTTAAAAATGAATTTGTATCTACAGGAAGTACAAATAACTTTATAGTTTCTGGTGTAGGCACCATTGGTGTTTCAACCAATGCCTCTCTTACATTAAATTATTCAAGTACAAATCCAACTAACCTATTCAATACTTTAGAAAAATCTGGATATATTAGTACATCAGATATTGACGTACATAATTATTCTCAAATCAAATATGTTGAGAGTAATTATAATAATTCTTATAAAGTATTTGGTGTTGGAACAACCACTTTCAACGTCTCTTTAAATGAGATACCAGAATCTCTATCATATTCACAATCTAATACAGAAACACTTAAATATTCCACAACATCTTTAACGGCAAGAGGAGGAGTAAATTCATTACAAATAACTTTTGGAGGATCAGGATACAAGAAACTTCCAACATTTGTAAGTGTTGCTTCTACACAAGGAATTAATGCCAAAATTTTACCAAAATCTAGGAACATTAACAGGGTTGATGATGTAAGAATTATAGATCCTGGATTTGAATATTCTTCAGATAAAACGCTGAGACCAGAAGCATTTGTTTCACCAACTGTTTCACTAATTAATTCTGATGAGATTGAAAATATTTCTGTTACATATGGTGGAAGAAATTATACTTCCGCTCCAAATCTTATTATTGTAAACCCACAAACTGGAGTACAAGTTTCTACAGGTATTCTAGAATCAACATTAAATGGATCCTCTATCTCTAATGTATCCATAATTGAATCTCCAAAAGGATTAAATTCTTTAGAGCAATCCATTGTAGCGATTAATAATAGTAATGGAGTTACTGTAAATACTATTCAATCTTCACAAAGTGGAATAGTAACCTGTGTATTAGTTACTCCAATATCTGGATTTAGTACTTCAGCATTTAGTGTCGGAGATAAAATATTTGTTGAAGGAATCCAAAAGTATGGATCTGATGGTGAAGGATTCAATTCTGAAAATTATCAGTATCAATTCTTTACTGTTACAGCATATAGAAATACAAATCCTGCTGAACTAGAATTTAATCTATCTGGGATTACCACAAATGCTGGTATAGCAAAAACTGCACAAAATTCATATGCCAATATTATTAGATATGATGATTATCCAAGATTTAGAACTGTTCAAAAGTCTTCAGTTTTCCAGGTTGGAGAAAAATTATTAGCACTAACTTCTGGGACTTATGTTGAGATTGATCTTATCATAACTGAAAGTGGAAGTGACTATATTAAAGTCTACGGAGATTATCAATTAACACTAAATGAAACAATAAAAGGAACAGTTAGTGGATCTATAGCAACAATCAATGATGTTATTGATAACTTTGGAAGATTTGATGTTGACTATTCATTGAGACAAGATTATGGATGGTCTGATAATATTGGAAAACTGGACGAAGACTATCAAGTATTACCAGATAATAATTACTACCAATCATTGTCATATACTATAAAGAGTCCGATAGAATTTGAAGAACTTATAAATCCAGTCAATAGACTTCTTCATACTAGTGGATTAAAGAACTTCTCAGATACAGAATTAACTTCAACCGCATCAATATCGATTGGATCATCAACTATAGAATCAATAAGTATTTTTGATATTTTAGAAGAAAGAAGAGTTGATACAATCAATAACTATGACTTAACAGTAGATGTTGATGTATTTGATGGTAAATCAAAGTTCTTAAAATTAAAAAATAAAAAACTCGCTGATTACATTGAATGTAAGACAAATCGAGTCTTAACCATTGATGATATAAGTTCGCAGTTTTCCAATTCATTGTCATCTCTGAATGGGTATGTTGATTTATCTCTGGATGACGAATACTCAAGATTTTTAGTTCAAATTAAAAATCCAAACAATGATGATGTTCAATTAACTGAATTGGTTCTGTTTAAAGATTCTAATGATGTATTTACATTTGAAAAATCAAACATATACAACACATCTCAAGAATTGGGTGAATTGTCTGGAAATATTGATGAATTTGGAAATACAACTTTAAGATTTACTCCTAACGACATTTATGATAGTGACTATGATCTTAAAGTATTTAAAAATTATTTTAATACAGATTTGGTAGGAATATCAACCCAATCTGTTGGATTTGTGGATCTGGTAGGTGTTAATAGAATAGTTGCTGTTGGACAAACATCAGAATTAGTATCCGCAAATATCGGAAATGTGGACTCTTTCTTTGCTACAATAGAAGTTACAGATAATACAGCATCTGATAAGAATTATGTTGAATTATATGTTACTCATGATGGCACAAATTCTTACTTCTCCGAATATTACGTTGATACTAAACAAGAATCTGGATATTCATCAAACTTTATCGGAACGTTCACTTCAGAAATTAATTCTGGAATTTTGAGCATTAATTATGAAAACACATCATCCAATGAAATTTTAGTAAGGTCTAAAATTGTTGGATTTGGTACAACTTCATCTGGAATTGGTACTTATAGATTTAAAGAGAGTGGTCAAACTGACGGAACTGAGAGATCTTTAAAATTAGAATCAAACTTTACTAATGTTTCTTCAGCATCAACTATTGTAGGATTTAGTACCTCCAATATCACATCAGTTAAGAACTTGATTAGAGTTTCTTATGGATCAACAAGTGCTATTCATCAAGTATTGATGTTCCAAAATTCCTTGAACATTTATAACGTACAGTATCCTTTCCTCTCTATTGGTAGTACTTCTGGAATTGGAACTTTCTCCACGGAATATAATGGTTCTAATTTCAATTTAATATTCCACCCAGACACGTCAATATCAGACACAGTACAAATTCAAACGTTTAGTGAGGCAATTTATGGAACTAGTGATTTTACCAACGTTGCTCCAGATTTAACATATGGACCTTCAACTGAATCATTGTCTCTCATTCAATATAATGCGATTAATGGGTCAAGATCTAATAAAACTAATTTCACACTAAATCATGGTGGAGTTCCAATTTTTGAGAAAAAATTTAATCCAGCAGACACATCTACTTTAAATCCATCGACTGGAATTTTCACAGTTAATGACCATTTCTTTAATACTGGAGAAAGATTGATTTACACTCCAAATTCAACTTTTGTTGGAGTGGCAGCATCCTCTGTTGGAATTGGAGCAACTTTAAATTCTGTTGGTATTGTTACCGATATTCTTCCCGAAGAAGTCTATGCTATTAAGATTAATAAGGATAAATTTAGAATCTCTACCAGAAGTGATTTTGCTTCTAGTGGGATATATGTAACATTTACATCTTCTGGATCTGGAAATTCCCACGAACTTGAGATGTATAAGAAGACTGAAAAATCCTTAATTGATATTGATGGAATAATTCAGTCTCCATTAGCATTTACTCCAATCAACACAACACTTAATGATAACGGTGGGCAAATAACTAATTCGGCAACAATATTTGGAGTTTCTGGCATAGCATCAATAAGACCAAATAACATTGTTAGAGTTGATGACGAATATATGAAGGTTGTTTCAGTTGGAGTTGGAACAACGTCTGTTGGACCTATAAGTGGTTCTGGTAGTGTCAATCTTTTGGAGGTTAATAGATCGTTTGTAGGAACTATATCGACATCACATACTGATGGAACAGAGGTCAGGGTTTACAGTGGTTCTTATAACATTATTGGAAGTCAAATTTACTTCACAGACGCTCCAAAAGGAAAATCTACAACATTAAAAGATTCTTCTAATTTGGAATTTGCCAAATCCACATTTGATGGTAGAGTTTATCTAAGAAATGATTATACAAATAATAGAATCTTTGATGATATTTCAGATAGATTCAGTGGAATTGGTCAAACATATACTACCACTATTCAAGGTATAAACACCACTGGAATTCAAACTGGCAGCAGTATTCTTCTAATTAATGGTATTTTCCAAAAACCATCTACCTTTAATAATACTGGAAACAATTATTCATACATTGAAAATGTTGGAGTTTCTAGTGTCGTATTTACTGGAATTACCTCATCTAATGGATCAATTATTAAGAGTGAAACTGACATAAACCAAAATCAATTACCAAGAGGTGGTGTAATTATATCTCTTGGATCGACCGGAGGATTAGGAGTTGCTCCTTTGGTTGGAGCATCGGTTACTGCAGTTATTGGTGCTGGCGGAACAGTTGTTTCTGTTGGACTGGGAACTACCGACATTTATGGATCTGGATATCGTGGAACAGTTTCTATTGGAATCACCGAAAGTGGTCACACTGGAACTGCTGCCACTATTACTGCTCTTGTTGGACTTGGTGGTACATTGGCGTTTACTGTTGTAAATGCGGGAACAGGATATACGAATCCAACCATAGAAATTCCTCAACCATCTTATGAAAATCTAGAAATTATTGGTGTCTCTAGACTTGGAATTGGCGCAACAACAGAAACTGGAACCGGTCTCTTAATATCTGTAGATGTTGGAGCAAGTTCTACTACTGGAATTGGTTCAACTTTATTTGAAGTTTCCTCCTTTGATATCACTAGATCTGGATATGGATTTAAAGTTGGTGACGTATTTAAACCAGTGGGTCTAGTAACCGATAGAAATATTCCATCCTTGGTAAGTGATTTTGAGCTTACTGTTTTGGACGTTTATAGTGACAAACTATCATCTTGGGAATTTGGTGAATTTGACTTTATCGATCCAATAACAGATCTACAAGATGGCAACAGAACAAGATTCCCTCTATCGTATAATGGTCAACTATTGAGTTTTGAAATAAATGCGAATGATCCAGATTCTTCTTTGATAGATCTAAATGCTTTACTATTGATTTTTGTAAATGGAGTCCTACAAACACCACAAGAATCTTATATTTTTGAAGGTGGAACTTCATTTACATTTAATGTTGCTCCAGAACCAGAAGATAACATTTCTATTTTCTTCTATAAGGGTACTTCTGGATCTGATAGTGTTACAGTTTCTATTGTAGAAACTGTTAAAGAAGGTGATTTAGTTCAGGTATTGAAAAATAACGAATATTCGGGAACAGTTGATCAAAATATCAGAACAATTTATAATATAGCAACTTCTGATAAGATAGAAACAAATCTCTATGTTGATGCTGGAATTGATCAGACAAACTTTAAACCATTAAGTTGGACAAAACAAAAAGTTGATAAATTTATTAACGGAGAAACTGTTTATAAGACAAGAGACTCTATAGAATCTTTGGTCTATCCTACAGCAAGAATCATTAAGGATCTATCTACTTCAGATACGGAGATATTTGTTGATGATGCACAGTTCTTTAACTATGAGGAAAATACTTCATCATTGATTATTTCTAGTTTTGGTGGTTTGATCGTCAGTGGAACATCTCCAGTAGCAGCAGGACTCACTGCTATCGTTTCAGCAGCGGGTACGATTCAAAGTCTCTCTATCACCAATGCTGGCAGTGGATATGTAGGTTCCGCTATAACTGTTTCGATATCTGCTCCACCATCAGTTGGTGTTGGTGTTGGTACAACTGCTACAGCAACTGCTACATTAACAAATGGGCAAGTAACGTCTACAACTATCGTCAATTCTGGTTTTGGATATCTACAAAGTGCTCCACCACAAGTTCTTGCTCCATTACCTTCTTTCATAAAAGAAGATGTAAATAGCATTACTACCGTTGAAGGTTTCTCTGGTATTGTTACTGGAATAACAACTACATCTGGAACTTCTGGAAATCCACTAGCACTTAAGTTCTTCCTAAATTCATCATCTTTTGTTGGACTTGAGACTGGATATCCTCTTTATATCTTTGACACATCTGTTGGATCGGGGGTAACATCGATTGATAGTAGTGACATTGCTCTAGTTGGCATTGGAACAACGTTCTTAGATAACGTATATTATATACATTCAATCACCTCTAGTGGATCTAATTCTGAAATTATAACAAATGTTGATTCTGGATCAAATATTATTGGAATTAACACTTCTGGAACTACATCTCAACCAATTGGTAAGTTCTCTTGGGGTAAATTATCTGGATTTACTAGATCTATTTCCCCAATTTCTATCGCAGTAACAGGATTTACGGTTGATTCTGGTTTATCAACTTTCCCATCAATTCAAAGGAGAGATTATGGTCTAAGGGATAGTGGCGCTTTGAGAAAGGATCTTGGATAGTATAAGTATAAATATAGGAAAAAGCTAGTAATATGGCTGCTATTGTAACAGACCAATTTAGAATTTTAAACGCGAATAATTTTGTTGAGAGTGTAGAAAATTCTTCAAATTCATATTATGTTTTTGTCGGATTATCCAATCCAACTCAGGTTGGGTTTGGCAGAACTTCTGATTGGAATACAAATACACCAAATCCAGTAGATAATTTCAACAATATCAATCATTCTTCTGACACGATGATTTTTGGTAAAAAAGTCACGAGTGTTAATATTAGAAGATTGGTAAGAAGAATTGATTGGACACAGGGAACTAGATATGAGATGTATCGCCAGGATTATAGCGTAACATCTCCATCTCCAATAACACAAGCGTCGAGATTATATGATGCAAACTATTACGTTATGAATAGTAATTATAACGTATATATTTGTATAGACAATGGATCTTCTGGAATTAGCACTACAGGGAATGCCTCTCAAGATGAACCGCTTTTTACGGACTTAGAACCATCTAGAGCAGGAGAAAGTGGTGATGGATATATTTGGAAATATTTGTTCACTGTTTCGCCAAGCGATATTATAAAATTTGATTCTACTGAATATATTTCTGTTCCCAATAATTGGTCAACATCAACAGATACCCAAATACAAGCAGTTAGAGAAAACGGCGACTCCACCGTAAATAATAATCAAATTAAAAAAGTTTATATTGAAAAACAAGGATCTGGGTACTCTGGTGGTTTGGGTCAAGAAGTTAACATTTTGGGAGATGGTACTGGTGGAAAGGTGGTGTTGGATGTTGTAAGTGGGAAAATAACAAATGCTGTTGTTTCTTCTGGTGGCAAAAACTATACCTATGGAATGGTAGATCTTGGATCAATTAATGCGAATGCCACTGGTAATTTTGCCAAATTAGTTCCTATTATTCCACCATCAAAAGGTCATGGGTATGACTTATATAAAGAATTGGGAACCGATAAAATTTTAGTTTATGCTAGATTTGATGATTCCACAAAAGATTTTCCTACCGATACAAAATTTGCCCAAATTGGAATTCTAAAAAATCCGACTTCAATTGGATCAACATCTATTTTCGCAAATAATGAATTTTCTTCACTGTATTCTATCAAATTCTCTTCAGTTTCTGGTAGCATTAGTGTAGGTGATAAGATTAGTCAGTCAGTTACTGGTGGTTCTGCTCATGGGTATGTTGCCTCATATGATTCGGAGACTAAAGTCCTAAAATATTACAGAGACAGATCTTTGTATTTTAATCAGACAACTCTCGATCAAACCGATTATATTGGAATTTCTACTAGTGGTAAAGTATTAGATTTTGACTCTTCAGCAAATCCCGTTACTACTTCTGGCGGGTTCTCTGGATCTATCGATATTAATTTTACTGGAATTACCACAAATCCAACTGGCAATAAGATTATTAGTCTTGGTAGTCAATTTACAAATGGTCTTTCGAATCCAGAGATAAATAAAGGGTCGGGAGAAATTGTATATTTGGACAATCGACCATTGATTTCAAGAAATTCTAGACAAAAAGAAGACGTTAAAATTATCCTGGAATTCTAAAAAATGCCACAGAAAACTAATTTAAACATAAATCCTTATTACGACGATTTTGATAAGGATAGTAATTTTTATAAAGTTCTGTTTAAACCAGGATATCCTGTACAGGCTAGAGAATTAACAACACTCCAGTCTATCTTACAGAATCAGATAGAATCTTTCGGTAGTCATATCTTTAAAGAGGGATCAATGGTGATCCCCGGAAATATTAATTATGATTCGGAGTATAATTCAATAAGATTAAATTCCGAACATCTTGGAATACCAGTTTCTTTATACGTTAATCAACTAGTAGGGAAAAGATTAACAGGTCAAAACTCTGGAATTACCGTAGTAGTCGATAGTTATGCTTTACCAGCAGAATCTACAGACATTACACATTTAACACTGTTTATCAAGTATCTTAATTCTGGAAGTGATAATGAAGTAAGAACTTTGGATGATGGTGAAGATTTAATTACAGAAGAATCTTTTGTTTATGGCAATACTTCTATTAACGCTGGAGATACTGTCGCTACTTTAGTAGCATTGAATGCTTCTGCTATTGGATGTGCTGTAGGTGTTTCTCAGGGAGTTTATTTTATTAGAGGAACATTTGTAGATGTTTCTACAGATAAAATAGTATTAGATCCATATTCAAACACTCCATCATATAGAGTTGGATTAAATATTTTAGAGGAAATTGTAACCGCAAAGGATGATCCCTCACTATATGATAATGCAAGAGGATTTTCAAATTATGCCGCACCAGGTGCCGATAGATTAAAAATATCCACAGTATTATCCAAAAAACCATTAACAGATTTCAATGACAAAAGTTTTGTCGAATTAATTAGACTTGATAATGGTGAAATTAAAAAGTTACAAAATAAATCAGAATATTCAATTATCAAAGATTATTTTGCTAAGAGAACTTTTGAAGAGTCTGGTGATTATACTGTAGATAAGTTTAAGATTCAAGTAGCAAACTCACTCAATGATGGTATTTCTAATGAGGGAGTATTCTTATCAACTCAAACAACTGATTCTGGCAACACCCCAAGCGATGACTTGATGTGTGTCAAGGTATCTCCAGGAAAAGCATATGTAAGAGGATTTGATATTGAGAAGCAAGCAACAACCATTCTTGATATTGAAAAACCAAGAGACAAAACAACAGTAAATACATCATTGGTCCCATTTGAGATGGGGAATTTGATCAAAGTTAATAATGTTACTGGAACACCTTTTATTGGAATTAACAATAACAATAATTCAGTATCATTCTATAACCAGAGAAAATCATCAGAATCTTCAGGGACAGGAACGGAGATTGGACAAGGAAGGATTTATTCCTTTAATTTGAGCGATGCTCCGTATTCAAATGATTCTTCGGAATGGGATTTATATCTTTTTGACATTCAAACTTATACGTCTCTGACTATCAATCAAAGTTTAGATTCCAACCAATGCCCAGCAACATCCTATATTAAGGGTGTGAGTAGTGGTGCTTCTGGATATGTTGTTTCTGCTGCTGCTGGAACTGAATTAACAGTCACTCAAACTTCTGGAACATTTATTGCCGGAGAGCAAATTTTAATCAATGAATCAACCGAATATTCTAGAAGCATTAAGACCGTAAAGGTTTATGGAACGCAAGATATTAAGTCATTATTCCAAAATTCGACTTCAATATCTTCGGGAATCAAGACTTCATTTGTAGCAGATACTGTTCTTCAAAGATTTACACCGTCTGGATTTAATGTTACAGACACTATTAAAATAACGGGAGGAGCAAGTGCAGGCACAGTTACTTCCCCAGGTAAAAATTTCTTGGGAATTAGAAGTGACACAATTATTAGATATCAAGTTTCTGGACTGTCCACAGAAACTTATAATAGGGTTGTTTCTGTTTCTGGTGATGGTCTAACAATGACCGTTGCCGGAATTTCTAGTGTTTTTGGAGTTTGTAATGGAGGACTTCCATCTTCCGACCAATCAGTCACATTCTCTCTTGGTATTCCAATCATTAAGAATAATGAGAATGCTGGTCTTTATGCTCCCCTAGAAGCTTCTAATATTTCTGATGTAAACCTATCAAACTCAAATCTTTTAGTAACGAATCAACTTAGAGAATTAACCACGGATGTAAACGGTTCTCTATCCATTGATGTCACTTCTACAGGAATCTCAAGTGCATTCTTTGAAACATTTGATGTAGAAAGATATTCTGTTCACTATTCAAATGGAGATATTGAAGATCTAACATCAGATCAATTTAGTTTAAATTCCAATGGAGCACAAATTGTTCTATCTGGATTAACTCCAAGCCAGTCATCTAATGTTACGGTAAATACTACTGTAAGAAAAAATTCAATTACGAATAAAGAAAAAGATTTTATTAGAAGCCAAAAGATAATAATTAATAAATCAGTTTCTGGTGTATCTACAGCATTAAGTGGATTATCAACAAGCCAATTCTATGGATTGAGAGTCCAGGATAAAGAGATTTCATTAAACGTTGCTGATGTAACTAATGTCGTCGGCGTATTTGAATCTTTAGATACATCAGATCCAACTCTCGATAGATTAACCTTTGTGTCTGGACTGGGATTAGATACAAATTCAATTCTTGGGGAAAGACTACTTGGAGCTACCAGTGGAGCGATTGCTCAACTTGTTACAAGATCATCTTCAACAGAAGTTGAAATTTGCTATCTTACGCCACAAAAATTCACAATTGGTGAAACTATTGCTTTCGAAGAGTCAAATATTCTTACCAATCTTCAGAATATAACTATCGGCAATTATTTAAATATCACCAATAGATTTGAATTAGATAAGGGTCAAAGGGAACAATATTATGATTATTCTAGACTTGTTAGAAAGATTGATTTTCCAGAACCAACAAGAAAACTTTTAATAGTATATAATTACTATTCAATACCATCAAATGATCTTGGTGATCTTTATACAGTAGAATCTTATGATCAAGAAAGATTTGCCAATGACGTTCCTCTATTGTCTGGTGGATTAAGATCTTCAGACACTTTAGATTTTAGACCAAGAGTAGCACCTTTTACATCAACAACTTCTTCACCATTTGCCTTTGCTAGTAGAACTTTTGGAACATCGGGAACCAATCCAACACTGGTAGTCACTCCAAATGAGAGCTCATTGATTGGGTATAGTTATTACCTGCCAAGAATTGATAAACTTGTTTTGGATAGTCAAGGAAACTTCTCCTTGATTAAAGGTGTCTCTTCCTTGGATCCAAAAGAACCAACTAATGTTGAGAGTGCGATGGATATCGCTACCATCAATCTTCCAGCATATCTGTATAGTCCAGATGATGCTGTTATCACTCTTGTTGATAATAGAAGATATACAATGAGAGACATTGGCAGACTTGATGATAGAATTGCCAATTTAGAAACAGTAACATCACTAAGTCTTTTAGAACTTGATACAAAGACTCTTCAGATTCAAGATGCTGACGGTCTATCAAGATTTAAGTCTGGATTTTTCGTTGATGACTTTAAGAATAACAACTTATTAGATGTTTTAAATCAAGACTGTAAGTGTGATGTTGATATTGAAAATAAAGAGTTAAATTCTCCTCTTGAATTTTATTCATTAAAACCAGAATTAGCACTATTACCATCAACAAATACAGATACTGCTGATTTTTCAGCTAATCTTGAGTTGCTAGATTCTAATGTAAGAAAAACTGGCGATTTAATAACTCTCAATTATGATGAAGTTGAGTGGATTGAGCAACCTTTGGCATCTAGAGTTGAAAATGTCAATCCATTCAATATGATTGAATTTATTGGAAGGGTTGAATTAAGCCCAGCATCTGATAACTGGGTCAGAAACATATTTGTTAGCGGTGGTGAAAGAACAATTACCGGAGATTTTGATGGTTCTTATGTAGAAACTATCAAGATAAGTAGTGTTCCAGATGAACACATAAGATCAAGAAATGTTGGATTTGCTGCTGGGGGATTAAAACCAGTTACAAGATATTATCCATTCTTTGATAGTTCAAGTGGAATTGACATTGTTCCAAAACTCTTGGAAATTTCTATGACATCTGGAATTTTCCAAAACGGTGAAACGGTTGATGGATTTATTGGTGGAACAAGAGTAATAACCTTTAGAACTTGTCAACCAAATCACAAGACTGGTGATATTAATAACCCAGCTACAACATTTAACGCCAACCCATATAATGTATCAATTAGTTTACCAACAACATATTCAGCATCATCAACAGTATTGAATGTAGATGCTGCTTCTCTTTCGGAAGAAGCACAAGGAAGGTTTAATGGTTATGTTACTGTCGGCACTGTTCTTCTTGGAAGATCTAGTGGCGCTCAAGCTACAGTTTCAAATATCAGATTAGTTTCTGATACTTTTGGTGATCTTGGCGGTACATTCTTCTTTAGAGATCCTCTTGCTTCTCCCCCACCACCATTAAGATTTAGAACTGGTACAAAGACATTTAAGTTAACATCCAGTTCTTCAAATGCAACTCCTCTCCCAGGAAGTCTCTTAATTAGTAGTGCCGAAACTAGTTATGCAACAAGTGGAATAGTTGATACATTTAGACAAACTACAGTTATTGTAAGAAGACCACCACCACCTCCACCACCACCACCAGCACCAAATCGTGGTGGTGGAAAGGATCCACTAGCACAAACCTTTACGGTTGATGAAACTGGTGCTTTCCTGACATCTGTAGATCTCTTCTTTGCTAATAAAGATGAAAATGAAAGAGTAACTGTTGAATTAAGAACAGTCGAACTTGGAACTCCTACAGATCAACTAGTTCAAGATTATGCAAGGGTTACATTAGAACCATCTCAAGTCAATACTTCGACGGATGGATCAGTTGCCACAAGAGTGACTTTCCCATCACCAATTTATCTACAACCAGGAACCGAGTATGCTTTAGTTATTCTTGCTCCATCATCAAATAATTATGAGTCATGGATTGCCAGAATGGGTGAGAGAACAGTTAACACGCAGAATCTACCAGATGCTGAAAGTGTTATTGTAACTCGCCAATATCTTGGTGGAAGTTTGTTCAAGTCCCAAAATGGAACTATTTGGACTGCTAGCCAATTTGAAGATCTTAAGTTTAAACTGTATAAAGCACAATTTACTCAAAATCTTGGTACAGTTTATTTCTATAATCCAAAACTTGGAACACAGAGTAGTCAAATACCAAGACTTCTTCCAAATCCAATTAAAACATTACCAAGAAAACTTAAGGTTGGTATTACTACTACAACAACTTTAGATAATACTCTAATTCCTGGAAGAAAAGTCAGTGAAGGAAGTTCTTCTGGACCTACTGGATACATTGAAAAGGTTGGAAGTAATATTGCCGCACTTACATTAACTAATACTGGTGTAGGATACTCAAATGGCACATTTACTGGAGTATCACTTTATAATGTAACTGGAAGCGGTTCTGGTGCTGTTGGTGTAGTAACAGTTTCATCAAATGTCATTTCTGCGGTTTCAATCACAACTCCTGGTAATGGATATGTTATTGGCGATGTTCTGGGAATTACAACAAGTAATGTTGTGAAAGGAACTAATGCCACGATAACTGTATCTAATATTAATGGAATTGATACATTATATCTTACCAATGTTCAAGGTGAAGAATTTACCGATGGTCAAGATTTGATTTACTATGATGGAACAACCGCAGTTTCTTTGGCGAATACTGATATAAGAGGTTCATCTTCTGTTATTAGTAATCTTTATGATGGAAGAGTTATTGAGGTTGAGCATTATAACCATGGAATGACCGCAGATACAAATAAGGTAACATTGGCAGATGTTCAACCAAACAGTGCACCAGTTTTATTAACTGCTGACATAACTTCAACATCAAGCATAATTTCGGTTGCTAGCACCACACCTTTCGCAACATTTGAGGGAATTTCTACCTCTACTGGATATGTTAAAATCAATAATGAAATCATTTACTATGATAGTATTGGATCTGGAACTCTTGGTATTGGAACAAGAGGTGTAGATAACACTTCGGTCAGAACTCATTCAATTAATGATCTATGTTATAAGTATGAACTGAATGGCATCTCTCTTACTAAGATTAATACAACCCATGATATGCCAATCGATTCTGCCCTTAAATCTTCTAAGAATATTGACAAATATTATTTACAGATAAGCAGATCCAACAGACCATCTGGCGATTCTCAATTGAGTTTTACGGATCAAAGATCTGTTGGCGGTACAGATGTATTTGCCTCACAAAACTTCCAATATAATGCTATCGTTCCACAATTTAATGTTATAACCCCAGGCGAATCTACTTCAGTTTCATGTCAATTAAGATCAGTTTCTGGAACTAGTGCTGGTGGATCCGAAGTATCATTTATTGACCAAGGATATGAATCAGTTGAACTTAATCAGTTAAACAGACTGTCATCTACTAGAATGGTCTGCTCCGAAATCAACGAGACTTCAAAGCTTACGGAGTTACCAAAAAATAGATCAACCACATTGTCAGTTCAATTTAATTCCCAAGATCCAAATCTTTCTCCAGTTTTGGATACTCAAAATGGTGTTCTTGTTCTACAAAGAAACAGAATCAATTCTCCAGTAAGTGACTATGCTAAGGACTCTAGGGTTAATCAAATTTCCGGAGATCCACACTCCTCAATTTATATTTCAAATAGAATTGATTTGAAACAACCAGCAACTTCTTTGAAGGTTCTAGTTTCGGCATATAGACACTCTTCTGCGGATTTCAGAGTTCTTTATAGACTCTTTAGACCAGATTCAAGTGAAGTTGAGCAAACTTATGAACTATTCCCTGGATACAATAATTTGAAAGATCTTGATGGGGATGGATTTGGTGAAACCATCATTGATACAACTCTGAATAATGGAAGAGCGGATGCTTTTGTACCATCAAGTAGAGATAATGAATTTTTAGAATATCAATTTAGTGTTGATAATCTTGATCAATTTGTTGGATTTGCTATTAAAATTGTATCAAGTGGAACTGATGAGGCACATGCCACAAGATTTAAAGATTTGCGAGTAATCGCATTGGCATAATGATACCAGTAGAAGGTCACAAGCATCTTTATCGAGATGAAAACTCTGGTGCTATTGTAAATCATGATGTTCATGGATATACACAATATATCAAAATGAAATTTGAAAGACAGCACCAGAGGGAGGAGTTGGATCAGATAAAAAATGATATTGATGAGATCAAATCTTTATTAAAAGAAATTATCAATGGATCCAAATGACACCAATTATCTTGGATTCGATGAAGTATAAATATATTTTAGATCCTGAAAATATTTTATAAATGGCAGCGGTTTATGTAAGTAATTTAGTCGTAAATACTGGTACTACATTTACTCAAACTTTTTCACTAGAAAATAGTGATTCAAGTTCTGTTCTAAACTTGGGTGGATATAGTATTTCTGCCCAAATGAGAAAACATGCTGGTAGTTCTTCATATACAACATTTGATGCCTCCATTTTAAATGCTTCTGCAGGAACAGTTAAGGTTGGTCTAGGTACTACAACAACAGCATCATTAAAACCTGGTCGCTACGTTTATGATGTTCTAATTACTGATAATAGTGGAGTGATAACTAGAGTTGTTGAGGGATCTGTTCTAGTTAGAGAAGGAGTAACTCGCTAATGGCAGACATTAGAGTAAGAGTTGGTCAACAAAATGCGATAAAAGTCGTATCATCACTAGCAGGAACCAAAGATATATCTTTGGGTGATCTAACAGATGTAAACTTACCATCCGCACTATTAAATGGAATGGTTCTTGTTTATAACTCTACTACACAAAAATGGGACGCAACACTGGAGCTAACCCCAGGAACATCACAGAATTTAGACATCAACGGAGGTAGCTTTTAATGGCAAGTATTATTAGGATCAAAAGATCCTCTGGTACTAGTTTACCCGCCAGTCTGCAATGGGGTGAGTTAGCAATTGTAACTGGCGTTGGTAGCGCCACAGGAACTAACCAAAATAGAGATAGAGTCTATATTGGTGATGATGGATCTAACGTATTAAGTGTTGGTGGACGTTATTATACGTCCATGATGGATCACGTTCCAGGAACCGTTGATGGAATAACAAATACAAGAAATAGTGACGGTGGTATAGTTGCTATTCTTGATAATAATAGAAAGGTTGATCAGTGGAATGTTGATAACCTAAGATTAGACGGAAATACATTTTCATCCCAGAATACAGACGGTGATATTATATTAGATCCCAATGGGACTGGTGAAATTAATATCGTTGATGACACATTTCTATCTTTTGGTACAGATAAAGATAGTAAAATTGAATATGATGAAAACGGCACCAATCAGTTAACATTTACTGGTGCTGATATTAGGATTAATATCACATCAGACTCTACTAGTAAAGATACTGGTGCTCTCATAGTTGAGGGTGGTGTCGGTATTGAAGGAAATTTGAACGTTGGTGGAAATGCCAGCATTACGGGTGTTACTTCATTTACTGGTGAAGTAAATCTTGGTGATGTAAGAATAACTGACAATATAATTTCTACTGTTCCTGGATCTGATGGGATCTTATATATTGACCCATATCCAGATGGATTGAGTAATGAAGGAACCGTTGTAATCAAAGGTGATTTACAAGTTGATGGTACAACAACATCGGTAAATTCTACTGTTGTATCAATCAACGATCCGATTATTGTTCTTGGTGACGTAACAAGCAAAAGAACAGTAATGTCGCCAGTTGCTTCTGGTGTCTCTACAATTACTCTTGATTCTGTAATTGGCATTAATACTGGAGATATTATTCAAGGTAGTGCTTCTCTACCAAATAGTGGATTAACTACGGTTACTGCTTATAATACAACAACAAAAATCATTACCATTGAAGGTACTACCTCTTCTGGTATTACTACAACCACACAATTAACAATCACCCATGCCTTTGATACCAATACCGACAGAGGTATTGCTTTTGATTATAATACTGGTGTAGGAACGGCAAATAACAAGAGTGGTTTCTTTGGTTATATTGACGGGTCAAATACTGGTAGTGCAGCAGTAGATAGATCTTGGACATATATTCCAGATGCTACGATCACATCTCCTGGCATTGTAACTGGAACTAGAGGTTTCCTAGATATTAAAGGTATCTATTATCAGACTGGAGATTTCAGCACCAGTGGTATTGTATATTTCAATTCTGATGGTTTACAGACCTCAACAGTTGCTCCAGGATCAGGTATTAGTACATCAAACTTTGTTCTAACAACCGATTCTGTTGGAACACCAACTTGGACAGATACTCTCGATGGAGGACAATTCTAATCTATGAATACTGAAGTGGACGTAAATATTCTCATTAATATTTACAATCAAAAATTATCAACTTTATCAAATCAAAATACTTTACTGGAAGCAAAACTTCAAACCTTGAAAAAGGATTATGAAGATTTACAAGAAAGATATGGCGATCTCTTAAGTTCCAGTCAAATAGAGGAATAGTAAAATGGCAAAACCAGCATCTAGACAACAACTTATTGACTACTGTTTGAGGAGGCTAGGTGCTCCTGTATTGGAAATTAACGTTGATGATGACCAAATAGATGATTTAGTTGATGACGCTCTTCAGTACTTCCAGGAGCGTCATTTTGATGGTGTTGAAAGGATGTATCTAAAGTACAAAATATCTCAATCAGATTTGGATAGAGGAAGAGCAAAAAGCACTGATGGAGTTGGCATCGTCACAACAACAGCAACATCAACTTCCATCAGTGGATATGGCACAACAACATCAAGTTTTTATGAAACTTCCAATTTCATACAAATTCCAGATTCGGTTATTGGAATAGAAAAAATTTTTAAATTTGACACCAGTTCAATTTCTGGAGGAATGTTTAGTATAAAATATCAATTATTCCTCAACGATTTATATTATTTTAATTCAGTTGAACTTCTTCAATATGCGATGGTAAAAACATATTTGGAAGATATAGATTTTTTACTTACAACTGATAAGCAAATTAGATATAACAAACGTCAAGATAGACTTTATCTAGATCTTGATTGGGGATCACAATCTTTAGATACGTATTTAATAATAGATTGCTATAGAATTTTAGATCCAGATACATATACTAATGTTTATAATGATAGTTTCCTAAAGAAATATCTTACAGCACTTATTAAACGTCAGTGGGGACAAAACTTGATTAAGTTTAGGGGCGTAAAACTACCTGGCGGTATTGAATTAAATGGCAGAGAAATCTATGAAGATGCTGAAAGGGAATTAGAAAGTATTAAACAATCAATGGCTCTTGAATATGAGCTTCCACCTTACGACTTTATTGGATAATGGCACTAAATCCATTTTTTCTACAAGGATCACCGAGTGAACAGAGGCTCGTACAGGATCTTATTAATGAACAACTCACAATATATGGAGTTGAGGTAACTTATATACCAAGAAAGTTTGTTAGAAAACAAACTATTATTGAAGAAATACAATCATCGGTATTTGATGATAATTTTTTAATTGAAGCATATGTTAATACTTATGAAGGTCACTCTGGTGCCGGAGATATTCTAACAAAATTTGGAATGAGTTTGAGAGATGAATTGACAATTACAATATCAAAGGAAAGATTTGAAGACTTTATCGCTTCTTTTATGGCAGCAATGCCTGAAAATGAAATAGAATTAGCATCTAGACCTCGTGAAGGAGATTTGGTTTATTTTCCGTTGGGTCAAAGACTATTTGAAGTTAAGTTTGTTGAGCATGAGCAACCATTTTATCAATTAGGTAAAAATTATGTTTATGAATTAAAGTGTGAACTCTTTGAATATGAAGATGAGGTTCTCGATACTTCAATTGATGAAATTGATACCACAATCGAAGATATTGGATTTATTACGACTCTAAACCTCATTGGACTTGGTAGAACGGCAACAGCAACTGCTAATAAAGGTGATGGATATATCAGTCAAATTTTCTTAAACAATGATGGTAGTGGATATACCGGAACTCCAATTGTTTCTATTTCTACTGCACCATCTGGAGGAACAAATGCGACTGCTGTTGCTATTACAACGAATAAAGCGGGCGTTTACTCTATAGATAGAATTCTTTTAACAAATGCTGGTATTGGATATCAATCACCTCCAACAATCACAATCAGTGGTGGTGGAGGAACTGGAGCAGCAGCAACATGTTCCATTCAAACTTCTGAGTTTGGTGTGATATCGATTGCCATGGTAGATAATGGTGTTGGATATTCTACAGTACCATTGGTAACTATATCTAACCCAGGATCTGGTATTGGATCTACTGCTCTTGCTATTGCCACCATAAATGCTGACACTGAAGTTTCTTCTATTAGAATTGCCAACGCTGGCATAGGATATACATCTGGAGATACTCCAACTGTTACCGTTGCTCCACCACCACTTATAACTGGAATCGGAACATTTAGATTTAATGAAATTATTAGAGGACTTACATCTAAAACAGAAGCAAGAGTTAAATCTTGGGATTCGGATACAAAAATTCTTAAGATATCTTTAGTCGGAATAGGAACAACCGTAAGTGGATTCATTCCCGGAGAAACAATAGTTGGAACATATTCAACAGTTTCTGCGGCATCCACATCAGATGGATATGCCATTTATAGTGTAAAATCATACGATCATACAGATACATATGATAAATATGATCAAAACGACGAGATTGAAGAAGAGGCAGATACCTTCCTTGATTTCTCACAATCTAATCCATTTGGAACTTACTAATGTTGGGAACTTACTTTTATCACGAAATCCTACGAAGAACTGTCATTTCTTTTGGTACAATTTTTAATGATATTCACATACGCCATAAGAATTCAACCGGTGGAGATATAAGTGATATTAGAGTTCCTCTTGCTTATGGTCCTATTCAAAAGTTTTTAGCAAGAATTGAACAGCAGGCAGATTTAAATAAAGCAACTCAGATTACATTACCAAGAATGTCATTTGAGATGAATTCCATTCAATATGATCCAACAAGAAAAGCTGGAGTAACTCAAACATTCAAAGCATCTGATGGTACTAACCTTAAGAAGGTTTATATGCCTGTTCCATATAATATTGGATTTGAACTGAATATTTTGTCAAAACTGAATGATGATGCCTTACAAATCGTTGAGCAAATTTTACCGTACTTTCAACCATCATTCAATTTAACATTAGATTTAGTAGATTCTATCGGAGAGAAAAAAGATATAAGTGTTGTATTGGATAGTATTTCTTTCCAAGATGACTACGAAGGAGATTTTTCAACGAGAAGGGCATTAATTTATACTTTACAATTTACTGCCAAAACCTATTTGTTTGGTCCGATCGCAGATACCACAGATGGTCTTATTCGTAAGGTACAGGTTGATTACTATGCTTCTATTGATAGAGAAAATGCTAAGAGAGAATTGAGATATACTGCGACTCCAAAGGCACTTAAGGATTATAATAATGATGATAGTGCCGTATTAAGAGAACCTCTTACAAAGACTGAAACTAGATTATCAATCAACTCATCATCTAATCTTTCTGCGGATGATAGAATTATTATTAACAGTGAAATAATGAAAATTATTGAGATCGTTGATGGAACAACAATTACTGTTAAGAGAGGATATGATGGTAGCACAATTACTACACACTTGGAAAATACAAGTATTGATAAGTTGACTGCTGCAGATGATGCTTTGATTGATGTTGACGATGACTTTGGATTTAATGAAAATCTATATTCATTTACAGACTCTAAAGACTACAGTCCTTCAAGAAGTATAGATATCTAATAATGAGATAGTATTATGTCGAACAGTTTTGATAAAATCGATGAGGCTCTGAACATAGAGAGTAGTCTTGTAGAGATCGACTCTCCACAAAATGAAAGAGTTGATCTGATTAAAAAACCAGATAATAATGATATTCAAAAAGATTATCAGTATACCAGAGCAAATTTATATTCATTGATTGAAAAGGGGCAAGAGGCAATCAATGGGATCATGGAACTTGCTGGAGAGGGTGGAAGTCCAAGAGCATATGAAGTTGCCGGTCAATTAATTAAGTCTGTTGGAGATGTTACGGATAAATTAATTGATCTTCAGAAAAAACTTAAAGATGTCGAGGAAGATACTGTCAAAACAACTAATAATGTTACAAATAATGCTTTGTTTGTTGGATCAACAGCAGAGTTATCAAAACTACTTAAACAAGGTTTTCTAAATAATAAAGAGTAATACGATATTTTAATGGGCTGGTCTGGCAAATACAAAAGATCAATAGATTGTGATAATCCTAAGGGGTTTTCACAAAAGGCTCATTGTGATGCTCGCAAAAAAAGAGCGGCAGGTGAAGAAACATCTTCAAAATCTCCATTTAATGAAGATGTGAAAGGTGCTACATTTTCAAAATTTTCACACAAAACAAAGCACCTTTCAAAATCTCAACATCAGTTAGATCCAAATTTAGATATAAAACAATTGGTTCATCACGCAACTGTTCAATATGTTGATAGGGACGCTGATGGTGATGTTGACGTTTATGATAAACCAAACAAAAAAACTCCAGATGAAAATCCATTAAGTGGACCAGTTCAAGCTCAAGTTTCTTCTAAAAAATTAATTGCCAAACAAAAAGGTGAATTAAAGCATACCAGAAGAGGTATGGCATATGAGGAGACTAAATCTGGAGATGAAGGTCTTCGTGATTGGTTTGGTAAGTCAAAATCATCTGACGGTAAAAGTGGTTGGGTTCAATTAGGTGGCAAATGGGCAGGAAAACCTTGTGCTCGTCAACCAGGACAAACTTCCACACCAAAATGCGGCAGTTCTAAAATGGCAGCAAATCTTTCCCCAGAGGAAGAAGAAAGAGCGAGAAGAAGAAAAAATAGACAAGATCCTAACCAACCAGAAAAAACTGGTGGAGCAAAACCAACAAATGTAAGAACCGAAGAAATGGATTTACAAGAAGTCAAGGACAAACCAGGCAAAGGCAGTGGTAAAAAAGATGCCTGTTACAATAAAGTAAAATCAAGATATGATGTTTGGCCAAGTGCTTATGCTTCTGGAGCACTGGTTAAGTGCCGCAAAGTTGGTGCGGCAAACTGGGGAAATAGTACAAATGAAGAGAAGGATCATGAGTATTCAATGGCTCGTTCTGAACTTTCCACAATTATTGCTGCGGCAAAGAGATTGAAGAAAAAAATGGGAAAGGGTGAAGGGAATATTGAAGCATGGGTTCAATCCAAAATTACAAAAGCGGCAGATTATATTGACACTGCGGCAGATTATGTCGAAAGCGGTGAGCATAATGTTGATGAGGCATGTTGGGTTGGATATAAGCAAATTGGCATGAAAAAGAAGGGTAAGAGAATGGTTCCAAATTGTGTAAAGGAGGGATATTCAAACTGGCGACAAGAACTCGAAGAAGATTGGCAAAAGGTTAACAAGTCAGATAAAACTGATGGTATGAGTCCCGCAGCAGTTAAGGCATATCGTCGTGAGAACCCAGGTTCCAAACTTAAGACTGCTGTAACTGGTGATCCAAAACCAGGTAGTAAGGATTCTAAGCGCAGAAAGTCCTTCTGTGCCCGCTCTAAGGGGCAGCAAGACATGCATAACATCGATTGCTCTAAAACCCCCGATAAAGCAATTTGTAAAGCCCGTCGTCGCTGGAAGTGCTGATCAATGAAAAGTTTTCAACAGTTTCTATCAGAAAGCATCACCATTAATGGTGATTTTAATGG
>Ga0129342_1000077_pt1 | contig 32086 bp, 29 predicted proteins | sample CPBDNA_5_FD_94426 | JGI IMG/M metagenome (GOLD analysis project Ga0129342, IMG submission 94426) | Freshwater to marine salinity gradient microbial communities from Chesapeake Bay, USA - CPBay_Sum_15_0.2_DNA | ecosystem: Environmental > Aquatic > Marine > Coastal | place: USA: Chesapeake Bay...
AATTAATCCCTTTTTGGAAATTTTCTGAAAGGTTATAGTTTTCATAAAACTATCTAAATTCACCCCACTATACTGCTTAGCATTTCCGTTAGTTGGTAAAGTATGATTTGTACCGGATGCATAATCCCCTACACTTTCAGGACTATAATTTCCTATAAAAACTGATCCAGCATTAACAAGATTTTCTATAAAATAACTTTCATTCTCTGTATTAATAATGTAGTGTTCTGGCGCATACTCATTTATAAATTCAACTGCTTCTTCTTTATTTTCAAAATAAAGAAGCTTTGAATTTGAAATTGATTGATTAATAAAATCGATTCTATCCAAATTTTTTGATTGCATTATAATAGATTTTTCAACTTTATCAATCAAAGACTTACATAAACTAACAAGAATTACTTGACTATCTGGACCATGTTCTGCTTGAGATAATAAATCAGAAGCTACATAGTCAGGATTAGCTTTACTGTCAGCTAAAACTAATAATTCACTTGGGCCTGCAGGCATATCTATTGCTGTGTTATAATCAATTGAGTTTAGTTTTGCACTAGTAACATATTGATTTCCTGGTCCAAATATTTTATTGACTTTTGGAACGTTTTCAGTTCCTAAGCTCATTGCAGCAATAGCTTGAGCACCACCAACATTAATTATTGTATTAACATTACACAATTTAGCAGTATATAGTATTACTTTATTAACATCTCCATTTTTTTCAGGAGGTGTACACAAAATTACTTTTTTGCATTTTGCTATCATGGCTGGAATAGCCAGCATTAGTACTGAGGAAAATAATGGAGCTGTTCCTCCAGGAATATATAATCCAACATTTTCAATCGGTCTTTTGTCTTGCCAACAAAACACTCCCTTTGATGTTTCTATTTTTTTTGAAACAACAAGTTGACTTTCGTGAAATTTATAAATATTGTTAAAGGCATTATTTATTGATTTTTTTAAAACAGGATCTATATTAATCTCAGAAATATCGACTTTTTCTAAATCAATGCTTATTTTTTTTATATTAATATTATCAAACTTTTTTGTGTACTCAATCAAAGATTTATCTCCGTTGATCTTAACATTTTCAAAAATATCATTTATGGTTTTTTTAATTTCACTGTCATTAAACAATGGTCTTTCACAAATCAAATTCCAATTGGCTTTATTTGGATTATAATATCTTTTCATTACAAAACCATTTTTTCAATTGGACAAACTAAAATACCCTCTGCTCCAGCTTCTTTAATTTTATCAATTACCTCCCAAAAAGTGTTTTCATTAATAACTGAATGTAGCGAACTCCACCCCTCTTTATTTAAAGGTAATACTGTTGGACTTTTTAATACAGGTAAAATCTTTGAAATTGCTTCGATTTTATCATTTGGAGCATTCAATAATATGTATTTGGATTCTTTTGCTTTTAATACTGCATTAACTCTAAATATAAACTTATCAAGAAGTTCTTTATTATTACTCAAAACATTATCATTTCCAGCAATCACAGCTTGAGATTCAAGCAAAACATAAACTTCTTTTAGGTTGTTTTTATACAAAGTACTTCCACTTGATACAATATCGCATATAGCATCTGAAAGCCCAATATTAGGAGCTATTTCAACAGAACCATTGATAACGTGAATTGAAGACTTAATTTTTTCTTTTTTAAGAAATTTTTTTAATGTATTTGGATAAGATGTTGCAATTTTCAAGTTATTTAGATCATTTATTGAATTAAACTCTTTTGATTCAGGTAACGCAATAGAAACTTTACATTTCGAAAAGCCTAATTTTTGAAATATCTCAATATTATAATCTTTTTCAATTAATAAATTTTCACCAATAATTGCTAAATCGACAACACCGTCTTTAATATATTTTGGTATATCGCTATTTCTTAAAAAATATACTTCAATTGGAAAATTTGAAGAAGATGCTTTTAATTGATCTTTGTAATTATCAATTTTTATTCCACATTTTTCAAGAAGTTCTAGTGAATCTTTATTTAATCTTCCTGATTTCTGAATTGCTATTTTTAATTTATTCATTTTAGATTTTTTTAATAAAAAAACCCGTTTGGGTTAACAAACGGGCTTATATAATAATACAAATCATATCATCATATCACTCGTTTGAGGATATTGTAATGATGATGAAAAGTATGTGTTAATTTCATTTTTAATATTAAGTGTGCAAATATTATAAAAATTTTATTGATTTCCTAAAATTATAGGCAAACCGTCCTTGCCACTACCTATAACAATAACTTTAGTATTTGCTGATTCAGATAATTTAGTAGTAGCTTCTATTCCTTTATCCCTTAAAATATTAGTAGTTAATGATGAATTTAATATTCTGTTGGCATCAGCCTTTCCCTGGGCATCAATTCTTACTTTTTCTGCTTCTTTTCTAGCTGATTCAAGTTTAAATTCATATTCTAAAGACATTTGTTCTTGACTTAGTTTTCTTTCAATTGCTTGTTTTATTGTATTTGGTAAAGTAACGTCTCTAACTAAAACATCATTAATTTGAACATATTGATCTTCTACTCCTTTTTTCAATTCATCAAAAATTTCACTTTCTATAGCATCTCTCTTGGTGGAATAAAGTTGTTCAGGTGTATATCTACCAACTACACTTCTGGCTACAGCTCTAATGTTAGGAACAATTACTATATCTAAATAATTAGAGCCTTTTGTTTGATGTAATAATCCTAATTGATCCGCTTTAGGTTGATATAACACAGAAACATCTAAAGATATTTCAAGTCCATTTGATGATAAAACCTGCATTTGACTTTCAAAAACTTCTTGTTGCTTTACATTATACAAATAAACTTTATTCCAAGGAGCTATAATATGAAAACCTTCACCTAAAGCAGGTTCATCAACTACAGTACCTTCACCAAATGTTCTAAAAAGAACTCCAGCCTCACCATAGCCGATATTTACAGCAGATTTCATTATTCCTATAATAGCAAACATTATTAGTAATACAACGGGTAATCCAATTTTGTTAATTCTATCCATTTTTTAATTTTTAAATTTATTTTAAGTTAACATTCCTCCATCAACATTTATTACCTGACCAGTAATAAAAGTAGAAAGATCAGATGACAAAAATAAGCAAAGATTTGCAACATCTTCAGGTGTTCCTCCTCTTTTTAAAGGAATACCACTAATCCATTGATTTACAACCTCTTCATTTAATTTATCAGTCATTTCAGTTTGTATAAAACCTGGAGCTATAACATTAGACCTAATGTTTCTTGATCCAAGTTCCAGAGCAATTGATTTGGAAAATCCAATAATACCAGCTTTCGAGGCTGCGTAATTAGACTGACCAGCATTTCCTTTCACACCAACAATTGAACTAATACTAATAATAGACCCTGATCTATTCTTTAAAAAAGTTCTTTGCACAGCTTTAACCATATTAAATACTGATTTTAAATTCACTTTTATAACCGCATCAAAATCATCTTCAGTCATTCTCATAAGTAAATTATCTTTAGTAATACCAGCATTATTTATTAAAACGTCAATATTTCCAAAATCTCTTAAAATTTGATCAACAACGTTCTCAGAGTCTTCAAAACTTTCAGCATTACTTTGGTATCCTTTACATTTTACCTTTAGTTTGATTATTTCATCTGTAAGTGATATGGCAGCATCAACAGATTTTGAATAAGTAAATGCTATGTTAGCGCCATGATTAGCTAAAACAGTAGCAATTCCTCTTCCTATTCCTCTACTTGCACCTGTAATTATAATAGTTTTATTTTCTAGTAATTTCATTTATCAAATTTAAATTATCACGAAACAACTTCAAACACTTTTTTTCCAATCTCCGCAGGAGAATCAACAACATGAATTCCACACTCTCTCATAACTTTCTTTTTAGCTTCAGCAGTATCATCAGCTCCTCCAACAATAGCTCCTGCATGTCCCATTGTTCTACCTTTTGGTGCGGTTTCACCAGCAATAAATCCAACAACAGGTTTTTTGTTTCCATTTTCATAAACCCACTTTGCTGCTTCTGTCTCAAGTTGACCGCCAATTTCTCCAATCATTACAATACAATCTGTTTCAGAATCATTCATGAACATTTCAATAGCATCTTTAGTAGTAGTTCCGATAATTGGATCTCCTCCTATACCAATTGCAGTCGAAATACCCAATCCTTGCTTAACAATTTGATCTGCTGCTTCATATGTTAATGTTCCGGATTTTGAAACTAAACCAATTTTTCCCTTTTTAAAAACAAAACCTGGCATAATACCAACCTTTGCTTCATCTGGGGTTATAATTCCTGGACAATTAGGACCAATTAGTCTGCAATCTTTATTTTTTAAATAATGATTAACTTTTGTCATATCAGAAATAGGAATACCTTCTGTTATCGCAATTATTGTTTTTAAACCAGAATCGGCAGCTTCCATTATTGCATCAGCGGCAAAACCTGCTGGCACAAAAATTATTGATGTATTTGCATTAGTTATATTAACAGCTTCAGAAACAGTATTAAAAACAGGTTTATCTAAATGTACCTGTCCTCCTTTTCCAGGTGTTATTCCTCCAACAACATTAGTACCATACTCAATCATCTGCTCTGAATGAAAAGTACCTTCACTTCCTGTAAAACCTTGAACGATAATTCTTGAATCTTTGTCAACTATTATACTCATATAAACAAATTATTAATTTTTAACTCTTTCCAAGTAGGAGCCTTTTTCTGTATCAATTTTTATAGTATCACCTTCGTTTATAAACAATGGAACATTAATTTTTGCTCCTGTCTCAAGAACTGCAGGTTTAGTAGCATTTGTTGCTGTATTTCCTTTGACACCTGGTTCTGTAGAAGAAACCTCCAAAATAACACTTTGAGGCATTTCAACTGAAAGTGTGGAGCCATTCTCGGTATTTGTTAAAACCGTAACCGTTTCACCTTCTTTTAAAAATTCTGAATAATCTAATAGCATTTCTTCAACAGTAATTTGATTGTAATCCTCTATATTCATGAAATGATATGTAGTTGATTCTTTGTATAAAAATTGGTACTTGTTAGTTTCAACCCTTACGTCATCAATTTTATGTCCTGCTGAAAAAGTATTGTCAATAACTTTTCCGTTAGTAACACTTTTAAGTTTAGTTCTTACAAATGCTGGACCTTTTCCTGGTTTAACATGAAGGAATTCAATAATCTTATAAATATCATTATTGTATTTTATACATAAACCTTTTCTAATATCTGATGAAGTTGCCATAAATTAATTTTGAAAATATCCTTTCATTATACCTCTCTGTGAATCCTTTATAAATTGAATTATTTCATCTCTTTCCTTAGTTGCTTCCATTTCAGCTTCGATGATACTAACCGCTTGTGAATTGTTATATTTTTTTTGATATAGTATTCTGTAAATTGACTGAATTTGCATAATTACATCACTATCAAAACCTCTTCTTCTTAAACCAACTGAATTAATACCAACATATGAAATCGGTTCTCTAGCTGCTTTTACATATGGAGGAATATCCTTTCGAACAAGTGAACCTCCTGCTACAAAAGCATGGCTTCCAATTGAGCAAAATTGATGAACAGCAACCATACCTGCCAAAATCACATGATTTCCAACAGTAACATGTCCTGCTAAAGTTGAATTATTTGAAAAAATACAGTGATCTCCAATAAAACAATCATGGGCTATATGAGAATAAGCCATTATCAAACAGCTTTTCCCAATCTTGGTAACATTCCTGTCAGAGGTTCCTCTATTTATAGTAACACACTCTCTAATTGTTGTATTATCGCCAATAGTAACGGTAGTTTCTTCTCCTTTAAATTTTAAATCTTGAGGAACAGCAGAAATTACAGAACCTGGAAAAATTGAAACATTTTTTCCTATTCTAGCTCCACTCATTATCGTAACATTTGAACCAATCCAAGTACCATCACCTATAACGACATCTTTATCAATTGAGGAAAAAGGTTCAACAACAACGTTTTTTGATATTTTTGCTCCAGGATGTATATATGAAAGTGGTTGATACATTATGCGTCAGATTTTTTTATCATTTTTGCTAATAACTCTGCTTCACTTGTTAATTTATCATCTACAAAAGCCTGTCCTTTCATGTGAATAATTCCTCTTCTAACTGGTGATAGTAATTCTAATTTAAAAATTAACACGTCTCCAGGAACAACAGGGTGTTTAAATTTAGCTTTATCAATTTTAGCAAAAAAAGTAAGATAATTTTCAGGATCAGGAAAATTATTTAAACACAATACACCTCCAGCTTGTGCCATGGCTTCAATTTGCAAAACACCTGGCATAATAGGTTTGCCAGGAAAATGTCCTTTAAAATAATCTTCATTCATTGTTACATTTTTTTGTGCAACTATATGATTACTAGACATTTCAATTATATTATCAACCAATAAAAATGGGGGTCTATGTGGTAAAATCTTCATTATTTGATTCACATCCATTAAAGGAGGAATTGATAAATCAACTTTAGGCGATAAATTTCTTTTTTCACTTTTAATAATTGAAGAAAGTTTTTTTCCGAACATCGTATTTATATAGTGACCTGGTTTATTAGCTATAATTTTTCCTCTAATTCTAGTTCCTACTAGGGCTAAATCACCAAGAATATCTAACAGCTTATGTCTGGCAGCTTCATTTGGATAATGAAGTGTCAGGTTATCAAGTATTCCATTTGGGTTTACAGAGATTTTATCCTTATTAAATGCCTTTTTAAGCTTTTTCATAGTTTCATCGGATAATTCTTTATCAACATAGACGATTGCATTATTCAAATCTCCTCCTTTGATAAGACCATTGTCAACAAGCATTTCAATTTCATGTAAAAAACTAAATGTCCTAGAATTAGAAAACTCATCTTTAAATTGTTTCAAATCAGTCATTGTAGCATTCTGAGTTCCTAGGATTTTAGTTCCAAAATCAACCATTGCAGTAACCTCATATTTATCAGAGGGCAAAACTGTTATTTCACTACCACTTTCTTTATCAACGTAAGAAATGTTTTCCTTAACTATATATTCATTCCTTTCTTTATTCTGTTCTTTGATTCCTGCATTTAATAAAGCTTCAACAAAAAATTTAGAGGAGCCATCCATTATTGGAGGTTCTGGAGCATCAATTTCAATTAGGACATTGTCAATTTGTAGTCCAACTAAAGCAGCTAGAACATGTTCGGAAGTCTGAATAATTACTCCATTTTTTTCAAGTGTTGTTCCTCTTTTAGTACTAACAACATAATTTACATCAGCTTCAATTATTGGATTTCCTGGAAGATCTGTTCTGCAAAATGCATAACCAAAATCTTCTTTGGCAGGTTTAAAAGTTAAATTCACATCATTTCCTGAGTGAATACCTACTCCTTTTAATGATATAGATTTTAAAATTGTTTGCTGCTTAATCATTGTTGACATTTTTTTTAAAAAACTTATCAAATTTTTTCATTATATCTGGAAGGTTTTTGAAATGAACATACGATTTGTTATAATCACGATACTTTATTGCAGGATATCCCATTATAGATACGTCGGATTCAAAATTTCTTAATACTCCAGATTTTGCTTGTATCATTACTCTATCTCCAATTTTTAAATGACCTGAAATACCAACTTGACCACCTATCATACAATTTGATCCAATGGATGTAGAGCCTGCAATACCTACTTGTGCAGCTATTACAGTATTAGTACCAATTGTTACATTATGAGCAATTTGAACTAAATTATCTATTTTAACTCCATTTGATATCTTAGTTGATCCTAATGTAGCTTTATCAATAGTTGTATTTGATCCTATTTCAACATTATCACCTATAAAAACATTACCATTATGAGTAACTTTTTTTTGGTTTCCATTCTCATCAATATTAAATCCAAATCCATCCGAGCCAATGACTGTGCCTGAATGAATTATACAGTTTTTACCTATTATAGTATTACTATATATTTTAACACCAGGATAAATGACTGTGTTTTCATCAATTTTTACGTTTTCACCAATGAATACTTGAGAATAAATTTTAACATTTTTTCCAATAAAGGAATTTTTGTTACATACAGAAAATGGACCAAAATAAACTCCAGAATTAATAACAACAGAATTATCAATTTTAGAATTCTTATCAATTCCTTCTTTTATGAAATCATTTTTTCCAAAAACACTTAAAAGCTTTGCAAATGATTCATTAGGATCTTTAACTCTTATTAATGTTTTAGAAATAGGAGACTCAAGAATATAATTCTCATTTATTAATACAATCGAAGAATTAGAAGTATATAAATATTTGTTATATTTTGAGTTGCCAAGAAAGGATAAAGAACCTTTTTGGCCATCTTCAATTTTAGATAAACGATTAATAGAAACATTATCATCTCCTTCAACATTTCCATTAACAATATCAGCTATTTGATGTGCTTTTAAGTTCATCGACGCAAAAGTATGAAAATTAATTAATTTTGTAGAATATCATTTGAAGTGAAGAAAAGACTCATTATTTTTGATAATAAACAATTAATTTGGAATTAATATACGGAATTACTGATTTAATTAAAGCAAGTCAGTTTATTGTAGAAAAATCAAAATCAAACTTATTACTTATTTCCGGAATTGTTGGCTCAGGTAAAACAACTCTGATAAAAAACTATTGTAAATTAATAGGAGTAAATGAGAATGTCAGTAGCCCCACCTATGCATTAATACATGAATATGAATCAGAAAAAGGATTAGTTATTCATATGGATTTATACAGATTAAAAAATATTGATGAATTAAACAACCTAGGAGTAGCTGAATATTTTAATAACAGAAAAGTTATTATTGAATGGCCAGAGATTATAATTGATAAAATTTCTTCAAGCTTCACTCATATAAGCCTCTCATATTTAGATTATAACAAAAGAAAAATAAGCATTTCAAATCATAACATATGAGTTTTTTAAAAAGATTATATTTTTTTCTGTTCGGATTAGGATTAGGTTTAATAATCTTAGTATTTATTACAAATAAAAAAGGAACTAAGTTTAATTACATGCCAAACAAAAGAGTTGTCAATGATATTTATAAAAAAAAATGGATATTTAATGATTCTAATAATAAAATATCTAAGGAAGATTTTATAACAAATTTTGATGTTGATTTTAGTTTGAGTAATGTAAAATTAGATTCGTGTAAAATTTACTATGTTCATTATAAAAGAGAGAAATTCAATGTTATAAATTGTGAAAAAAAAGCTTTGTTTAAAAAAATAAATTAAATACTTCTTCTTCGTTTTTTTTCATTTAAAATCAGTTGTAATTCTCTTCCTGTTTGTCCTTGTACTGAAGTGTTTTCTTGAGCTCTACGTATTAAATATGGCATTAAATTTTTAACTGAACCAAATGGTAAAATTTTAAAAGTATTAAATTTATTATGAGCTAGATTAAAAGAGATATTGTCGCTCATTCCAAAAAGCTGACCAAACCAAACTCTAGAATCATTATTCTTTATTTTTTTTTCTTTCATTATATTCATTACTCTTAAAACAGAATCTTCATTATGCGATGCACATATAAAAGAAATTTTATTCAAATTCTCAAAAACAAAGTCAATAGCTTTGTTAAAATTGTCATCAGTTTCAATTTTAGAATTACATATAGGAGAATCAATTCCTTTATTTTTTGCAATTTTTCTTTCTTTTTCCATATATGCTCCCCTGACTAATTTTAAACCAAATTGAATACCCTTGTTTTTATCATTTTTTAATAAATCTCTAATATATTGCATCCTGTCTTTTCTGTACAACTGTACGGTATTAAAGACTATTGGCATAGACTTATTAAATTTTCTCATCATCATAATAGCTAAATCATCAATAGCTTTTTGTACGTCAACTTCTTCAGCATCAATAAGGATTTTAACATTTTCAAAAAATGCTTTTTCACAAACTTTTTCAAACCTTTTAACAACTCTACACCATGAATCATTTTCGGAATTAGAAAGCTTCAATCCTGAAGACATCTTAACAAATAAATCAGTAGAGCCCAAACAGGTTGGTTTAAATACTGCAAATGGAACTTCATTTCTATTTTTAATAAAGTCAATTATTGAAAGTTTTTTATTTAAGCAATTATCGAACTCGATTTCATTAACAAAACCTTCAGTTGAGAAATCTAAAACCGAATAAACATTTTTTTTATAAAGCTTATCAATAACAGGAACACAATCTTCTTGAGTGATTCCTCCACAAAAATGATCAAAGACAGTTGATTTAATTATTGGAGTCACTGGTAAATTAAACTTCAATGAGAAATTTGTTAATGAAGTCATTAATTTAACAACTGACTGATTTCCAATAATTTTAAAAAGAAAATAAGCTCGATTTAGTTCAAAATTAGATTTTAATGAAAAAGCTTCTTTGGTATTAGAAAAAAAATTATTCAATCAAGTAAATTTTAATCTAATTTACATAGTTTTTTTAAAAAAAAAATATGTTATTTTGTATAGAATGATCAAAGATATTATATCCAATAATTACCCTATTTCCTTTAAAAATAAAGGATATGATTTTTTAAAAGATATTATAAAAAAAAACAACTACTCAAAACTATTCATTCACGTCGATGAAAATACCAATAAATATTGTCTAAATCATTTTCTAAAACATTTTGATATTTTAAAGATTATTAAAATTGAATCAATTAGTGGTGAAGAAAACAAAAACATTAAATCTTGTTTAAAACTATGGAAATTAATTTCGGATAAAGGCGGAGACAGAAGAAGTTTGTTAATAAATTTAGGAGGCGGTGTTATTACTGATATGGGTGGTTTTGTTGCAAGTACTTTTAAAAGAGGAATTGATTATGTTAACATTCCCACCACACTTTTATCAATGGTTGATGCATCAGTTGGCAGCAAAACTGGGATAGATTTTGGAGTTTTAAAAAATCAAATAGGGACTTTTTATGACCCAAAAGTTGTAATTATTGATCCTGATTATTTAGACACATTAAATGAGAAAGAAAAATTAAGTGGATATGCTGAAGTTTTCAAACATTCTTTAATATGTAATAAACATGTTTATAATCAATTAATTGGACTAAATAAAATTTTAATTGATTATAAAATTATACATGATTCAATTACAATTAAAAACAATTTAGTCCTAAAGGATAAGTTTGAAAAAAAAGAGAGAAAAGCTTTAAATTTTGGACATACACTTGGTCATGCAATTGAATCGTTTTTATTAGACTCCAAAAAAAAACTAACCCACGGTGAGGCGATTGCTATTGGAATGATTTTGGCTACATTTCTTTCACATAAACTATGCAACTTTTCCAGAAAAAATCTTGAATTAATTAAAACCCATTTAAAAGGTTTATTTGGAAACATTCATTTTGAATCTAAAGAAATTGAAAAAATTATAGAACTATTAAAACATGATAAAAAAAACAGTCATGGTAAAGTTAATTTTATTTTACTTAAAGAAATTGGTGAACCTGTTTACGATGTAGAAATAAGTAAAGATCTAATAATAGAATCTTTTGATTATTACTTAAGCTGAATTTCTACTTGCATTGATATTTCCAAACAAGGATCTTGTAACCATCTTTTCATAAATCTTTAAATCATTAAATTTATCTTTACATTTCTCTATTTCTTTAATTTTAGTTAATGCATATTGTTGAATTGTCAGTAATGGTAGAACAATTTTTTCTCTTGTTTCAATTGATGCTTTATTTGCAGGCTCATTTTCCATTAATGTTTTAAAGCCAGAAAGTCTTAAAATAAGTGTTTTAGTTAACTTATATTCTTGATAAATTAAAGACCAAAACTCTCCATATTCCGGATCATTTTTCATATAAGCAGTTAATTTAAAAAAAGATTTAGTTAAACTCATCATACTATTTGATATTAGAGTTCTAAAAAAAGAAGAGTTTTTGTATAAATTTTTAATTTTTGAAAATTCTTTTTTATCGTTGTAATATTTTAATGCTGTTCCTAACCCATAAAAACCAGGAACATTTTGTTTTAATTGACTCCAGCTACCAACAAATGGTATGGCCCTTAGAGATGAAAAATCAAACTTTGAATCAATATTTCCTCTTTTAGAGGGTCTACTTCCTATATTTGTTTTAGCATAATACTTTATAGTACTAACATGCTCTAAATAAGGAACAAACTTTGGGTGATTTTTAAAGTCATTATAAGCTTTGTAACTAATATTTGCGAGCTTATCAAAAATTTTCTTGTCATCTTTACTAGGTTGAACCTTAGAGTCGTTAAATAATCTATTTTGAATGCCTGAGCTCAATAGTTGTTCAATATTATATTGACAAGACTGTACTGTTCCAAAATTTGAACTAATGGTTTGACCCTGAACTGTTAACTGAATTTCATCTGACTCAACAAATGTTCCCATGGATGAATAAAACTGATGCGTATTACCTCCTCCTCTAGCTGGTGGACCACCTCTTCCATCAAAAAAAACTACTTTTATTCCATGTTTTCTAGAAATACTAGTAAGAGCTTCTTTTGCTTTTAATATACTCCAATTAGCCATCAAGTATCCACCATCTTTAGTACCATCAGAAAAACCTAACATAATAGTTTGTTTATTATTTCTATATTGTAAATGTTTTTTATATGTAGGGTTATTATAAACACTTTCCATGACCATAGGGGCATTTTTTAAATCAGAAATAGTTTCAAACAATGGAACAATATCTACAGATGGATTTTTCCAATCACTTAATCTGAACATAGTAAATACTTCTAAAATGTTTAAAGCAGATTGATTATTACTAATTATATACCTATTACACGCCTTTTCTCCATTGTTTTTTTGAATTTCTCTCATTGCTCTAATTGAGCCAAGAGTAGAATTTGCTATGCCATCAAATAAATCAGGAGATATGTTTCCTTTTATTTTAGCTAATGTTTTTAATTTATCAGTTTCATTTAATTCTAAATAATTTTCAGGAAATAATTTATTAAGTTTTTTTTCTAAAATATTAAAAATTGAACTAAAAGCACTACTATGAATTCTTGAATCTTGTCTTATATCTAAACTTGCAAAATGATAACCAAATATTTTAACTTTATCTATAAAATCATCAAGTTCATCAAGAAATAGAGAATTATGATCTGTAATTAAAATTTTCTTTATTTGGAGTAAACTATCATTGAGTTCTAAAAGACTAATTTTTGGAGGCTTGTTTTCATTAAATATACTTCTGTATAATTTATTTTCTATTTCAATTACTTTACTTTCTACATTTTTAAATGTTAATCTTCTTCTAAGTTTTCTAATGTCTCTATAATAATTCTTAATAATATCACTTCTTAACTTGTTTGCTGTTTTTAAAGTGATCTCAGTAGTAACAAAAGGATTTCCATCTCTATCGCCGCCTGGCCAAAACCCAAGATTAATTATATCATTATCAAAATCTTTTCCATCAAAAATGTTTGTTTTTATATATTTATAAATATTACTAACAGAATTATAAAAAACGTTTTCTAGGTACCAAGTTAAACTTACTGCTTCATCATACGGCGTTGGCTTTTTATTTTTATAAAAAGGTGTTTTTCCAAGCTGAGAAAGTAAAACCTTAATCTGGGGTAAATCATTAATTTTTACAGCTTCAGTCAAATCAGTAATAATTCCTAGAACAGATCCAGGATAAAATTGAGTGGGATGTGCAGTAAGAACAGGTCTTACCTTAAAAGTAGACAAATATTTTTTTAATTCAGACTTTTTATTCTTTGACTCAAATTCTTCTTTTAGACTCCTAAGTGACCCTATTCCATCTAAATTATTAATTTGCGAAAATGAAGCATCTTCAACAGCATCAAACAAAACAACTTGTCTTTCAATATATTGAATAAAACGAAATAAAAGTGAAATTTTTTCAGTTTCATTTGAATCGTACAAATACAATTTAAAAAAACTTTCTACAATTTGAGATGGATTAAGGTTTTTTTTGTAACCTTTAATACAAACCGCTTCAAAAAGGGGTAGCATTACACCAGTATTTGCTATACTTTCGTATTGCAAAGTTGAAAAAATACTATTATACAAATTAAATCTTGAAAGAACCTTGTCATTAAACCTATCTTTCTTCGTAATTTCTCTCACTAATATTATTGTAATTCATTAAAAATTCTATGCATAAGCCTCTTCTTGTCATTAATGCTTTCTTCAAGTGATATCATGGTTTCAGTTCTAGAAACTCCTTCAATATCATCAATCATAAAAATTATTTCCTTTGCATGATCTGTACTCTTAGCTCGAACCTTACAGAAAATATTAAATTTTCCAGTAGTTATATGAGCAACAGTAACAAATGGTATAGACTCAAGTTTTTGTAGAACAAACTTTGTTTGATGAGTTTTTTCAAGAAAAATTCCTATATAAGCAATAAATGTATAACCTAATTTCTTGTAATCTAAGGTTAATGAAGATCCTTTTATAATACCAGCATCTTCCATTTTTTTAACACGTACATGAACAGTACCTGCTGAAATGAGTAATTTTTTTGCAATATCAGTAAAAGCAGTTCTAGTATTATCAATTAGAAGATCTAATATTTGATGATCTATCTCATCAAGTTTAAGCTTAGGCATATATTTTTGAATTTAAATTTAATAAAACACTAATATATTGAATTATTTTTAATGTTATTAATATTTTAATGAATATTTCGTAATTTATCAATATAATCAATGATTTGAGAAATTGAAGAAGATGCATTTAAATTAAAGATTTTATCAATTTTTGAAAAATTTATCGTTAAATGTCCTTTTATTTCATGAATTTTTCCAACTTCAAAAATTACAGGAATAAATTCAATTTTTTTTTCTAATAAATTGAGCTTTTCATTAAACATAATAGACATGTTAGTTTTTTTATAACCGGAATCCTTTTTGACTTTAATATTAATTATTTTAATATCACATAGTTGTTTTTTGTTTTCAGGGATTTGATAATATTTTTTATAATCAATTTTAGAATTTAAAATTGCTTTTAAAGCATATATAAGACCTAAACAAACGAATTTTCTTGAAATTTCTCGTTGATAATCATTTTTGTAATGACCTGATTCAAATAAAATAGTTGGGGTTTCTAAGTTTTGAAAGGTGTCACCAACACAATTTATATTAAATTCATCACTATATCTACCTACATTTCCAGGGATAATATTATTCATTTTTTCATATATACTTGAGATAATCTGCATTGATAAAATTCGTGAATTTGTTTCTGATTTTATCTTATCTACTGAAGGTGATGAGAAAGAAATCACTGAGCTATTATAATTATCTAAAGAATACATTGTTCTTTGATCATGCAAATTAAAACAGAAATCTGGTTTAAAGTCATCATAAATATTTCGTAAAATTTTACTTTCAGGCTGAGTTAGATTTTGAGCATCTCTATTAAGGTCAATATTATTAAAGTTTTCTCTGGTATAATTTTTAGCACCATCTGGATTTAAAATAGGAATAATTTTTAAACTAATTTTTGATTTTAATTCTTTTCCATAATTTTCTAAAAAAGACAACAAATCAAACAATGCTTTTGTAGAGGTTGATTCATTTCCGTGCATTTGAGACCATAACAAAATTTTAATATCACCATTTCCGTACATTAAAGAGTAAACAGGAAGATTATTTACGGAATATCCAGCAATATTAAAGGAATATTTAGTTATAACAGGTTCAATAGATTCGTTAATTATATAACGGCCATAAAGAGATTGAACTTTATAATTATTATAAAACTTGATTTCTTTCATTATAAAAACAAAAATAATAATACTATTGATTACAATGGTAAACATGATTTTTATTATTTTTTAATAAATTTCAACACCATTGTTACAATGTTAAACATATTTAATATAAAAAATTCATAAAATGCTGATTATGTGTTAATTATATACTATAATATAAAGTTTTTGTTTAATTTAAAATTAAATATATTTTATAATATTCAATATTTAATTCTATATTTATTATATTTAATTTACAATTGTATACATGGAGAATTTTGTTAAAAAACTAAAAATTATACTTGATAATGAAGGATTAAGTGCTTCAAAATTTTCTGAAAAAATTGGAGTTCAAAGATCAAGCGTTTCTCACATTTTAAGTGGAAGAAATAAACCCAGTTTAGATTTTATTTTAAAAATAAAAAATTCAATTAAAAATATCGATTTAGAATGGCTTATCTCTGAAAAAATTGATTTTAAAAACGAAAATCCAGATGAAATCTTACCCTTAAAAGAAACAAATATTGATGAAGAAAAAAAAAATGACAAAAATATTGATCGAATTGTAGTTTTTTTTAAAGATGGTACTTTTAAAAATTATAGTAATTAGTATTTTTGTTTTAATGAGATATTTAATTTTACTTTTCATAATTGCTTCGTGTCAATTCCCTGAAAAAGATTGCTTAAAATTCCAAACAGGAACCTTTATATTTGAATCGATATCATCTAACGGAGACACTCTTAAAACAAAATTCACTAGAAGTAAAAATCTTGAAATAGGATATTTCGACAATAAGTTAGATTCTAGCTCTGTTAAATGGGTTTCTGATTGTGAATGTATATATAGAAAAATTAACCCTAAATCTTTAAACGAAAAAAAACCTGTACAAATGAAAATACTTAGCACTAACAAAGACTCTTATGTGTTCGAGTATTCGTTTGTTGGAGACACAAAAAACAAGCAAAGAGGATATGTTGAAAAAATCAATTAAAATCTAACTCTGTTTGACCATCATTTAAACTAGTTTTTAAATCATTATCCTTATTGTTTTCAATTATTTCATCTGACTTAACCTCTATTTCATCAACAGTTAGCTTTTCTGTTGGAGCGAATTGTATTGGTTCAAGCTGGTTAATATTTTTAATTTTATGTGAGCTTAATCGGTTACCAATTGCTTTAATACCTTTTACTGCGATCAACTCTTCAATATTTTTAATCTCATTTTCTTTTTGATTATTTTTATTTTTTGAAAAAGATAATTCAATAACAGGTTTCCAGTCTGTTGAAACCATTTCGAGCTGAATTTTGGGTTTTTCAGGAATAAACTTTTGTTCACTATTCTTCGATTCAGCAAGAAATCTTTTTATAAAGTATCGATCATTTTTTCCATTAAAATAAATAACAGAAATTGGCTTTTCTGGAATCCATTTCTCAAGAGATATCATGTCATCTGGAAAATGCATATTTAAATCTGGTTTTATTGTTTTCAACACTCCATTTTGCTGAATAATTAGAAGAGAGTCGTCACTCTTAAATTCACCCAATAACTCTCCTCTAGCATCCACATTTAGTCTTTGAACCGTTTCATCAAACCAAATCTTTCTTGGCTTTAAGGTGGATAACCCCTTTTCTTTGAATTCAATTTTAGCTATAGTGTATTTAGAAACAATATTTCCTTTTGAGGATCTTCCTTTTATGACCACATCAGCAAAATCAAGTTCCCATTTTAACTTTTTGATTGATCCAGTTTGTCTAAGAATTATATTCACTATTTCAGATTCTCCATTTGGATTAGCAGTAAAATATAAAATTTTAGAATCTTTAGTTCCGATGGTTAAATCGTAAATTTTATCTCTTGTAATTCCAGTAACAAAAAATCTTTTTACGAAAGATGTTCCTCTGTTACCATCTCTGTAAATCAAGTTATAAATGGTTCTTTTATCCTTCCTTTTAAATACCGCTACGTATATTATATTTTTAGCAATAAATTTCTTTTTATCAATTTTTGTTACAATCATTTTACCATCATCAGTAAAAACTATCACATCATCAATATCAGAACATTCTTGAACAAATTCATCTCTTCTAATAGATGTCCCTATAAAACCTTCAATTTTATTTACGTATAATTTAGAATTTTTTACTACAACTTTTTTAGCATCAACATCGTCAAAAATCTTTATTTCTGTTTTTCTTAATCGATTATCTCCATAATCAACTTTTAATTTTTTAAAGTAATCAATTGCAAACGCAGTGAGGTTTTCTAAATTATATTTTATTTTTTCTATTTCTTCCTCAATAGATTTTATTTTTAAAATAGCCTTATCAATATCAAATTTTGAAATTCTTTTAATTTTAATTTCAGTTAAGCGAAGTATGTCATCATTTGTTATTTCTCTTTTTAAATTTTTTATGTAGGGTTGTAAACCTTTATCAATTGTACTAATTACCCCATCCCAAGACTCTTCATTCTCAATTAATCTATAAACTCTATTTTCTATAAATATTCTTTCAAGTGAAGCGAAATGCCATTGATTTTCATAGTCGAACTTTTTATACTCTAGTTCTAATTTTAATAATTCTTTGGTTCTTTCAGTAGATTTTTTTAGGATTTCAGAAACTCCAATAAACAATGGCTTATTATCTTCTATAACACATCCTAAAGGAGAAATTGAAGTTTCACAATCTGTAAATGCGTATAATCCATCTATACATTTATCGGGTGAAACCCCATTGGGTAAATGAACTAAAATCTCAACCTCACTAGCCGTATTATCTTCAATTTTTTTAATTTTAATCTTTCCTTTGTCATTTGCTTTTAGGATTGATTCAATCAAAGAAGATGTGGTTGTTGAAAATGGAATTTGAGATATAATTAAGGTGTTTTTATCAAGTTGACCAATTCTTGCTCTAACCTTTATTCTACCTCCTCTAAGACCATCATTGTAGTTTGAAACATCCATAATTCCACTTGTTGGAAAATCAGGATATAAAACAAATTTTTTTTCTTTTAAACATTTAATAGATGCATCAATTAATTCAATAAAATTGTGAGGAAGAATTTTTGTAGATAAACCTACAGCAATCCCTTCTCCTCCTTGAGCCAGTAATAAAGGGAATTTAACAGGAAGATTAACAGGCTCCTTTCTTCTACCATCATATGAAAGTTGCCATTTTGTAACTTTTGGACTAAATAATACTTCATTTGCAAATTTGGAGAGTCTTGCCTCAATATATCTTGCTGCAGCTGCACGGTCTCCAGTAAGAATATTTCCCCAATTTCCTTGTGTTTCAATTAAAAGATTTTTTTGACCAATTTGAACCATTGCATCGGAAATACTTGCGTCTCCATGAGGATGATATTGCATTGTATGCCCTACAATATTTGCAACTTTATTAAACCTTCCATCATCAAGATCATTCATTGAATGTAAAATTCTTCTTTGAACAGGTTTAAATCCGTCCTCGATAGAAGGAACAGCTCTCTCTAAGATTACATAAGAGGCATAATCTAAAAACCAATCTTTATACATTCCTGAAACTCTTATCAAAGAATCCTCTGAAGAATCAAGATTGTTTGAATCTAAGTTTTTATTTTCCTGTTCCATCTAATCAATTGTATCTAATTCTACTTTTAAATTATTTATAATAAACTCTTGTCTTTTTGGTGTGTTTTTCCCCATGTAGAATGAGAGAAGATTCTCAATATTAAAATTATCATCAAGCATAACTGGATCAAGTCTAATATCATCCCCTATAAAATGTTTAAATTCATCAGGTGATATTTCACCAAGACCTTTAAATCTTGTGATTTCAGACTTAAGACCCAATTTGTTGATTGCTTCGGATTTCTCATTATCAGAATAACAATAAATTGTTTCTTTTTTGTTTCTGACTCGGAATAAAGGGGTTTGTAAAATATACAAATGACCTTCCTTTATTAATTCTGGGAAAAACTGTAAAAAAAAAGTAATTAATAAAAGTCTAATATGCATTCCATCTACATCTGCATCGGTTGCAATGACAATATTATTATATCTTAAATATTCGATACTATCCTCAATATTTAAAGCAGCTTGAAGCAAATTAAACTCTTCATTTTCATAGACGATTTTTTTTGTCATTGAATATGAATTAAGAGGTTTTCCTCTTAAACTAAACACAGCCTGAGTATTGACATTTCTTGATTTTGTTATAGAACCGCTAGCAGAGTCTCCTTCAGTGATAAATAAAGTAGAATCTAATCTATTTTCTTTATTCATATCATTTAAATGAACCCTACAATCTCTAAGTTTTTTATTATGAAGGCTTGATTTTTTGGCACTGTCTCTAGCAAGTTTTCGAATTCCAGAAAGTTCTTTTCTTTCTTTTTCAGCTTGAACAATTTTTTTTTGAATTGACTGTGCAATTTGAGGATTTTTATGAAGAAAATTGTCTAAATTTTTTCCAATAAAGTCATTAATGTATGTTCTCACTGTTCCTAGTTCTCCTCCCATTTCAGTGGAACCAAGCTTTGTCTTTGTTTGTGATTCAAAAACTGGCTCCATGACTTTAATACTAATTGCAGAAATAATGGATTTTCTTATATCACTTGAATCATAAGATTTACCAAAAAATTCACGAACTGTTTTAACAATAGCTTCTCTAAAAGCAGATTGATGGGTTCCACCTTGAGTAGTATGTTGTCCATTAACAAAAGAAAAATATTCTTCACTGTACTGAAATTTACTGTGAGTTAGAGCTATTTCTATGTCATTTCCTTTCAAATGGATAATTGGATATAGCAATTTATCTATATCATTATTTTCTTCTAATAAATCTCTTAATCCATTTTCTGATTTAAATTTTTCACCATTAAAAAGAATAGATAATCCAGGATTTAAATAAACATAATATTTGAGCATTTTAGAAACATACTCAGTTCTGTATTTGTAATTTTTAAAAATTGTGGAATCTGGAACAAAAGTTACTTTTGTTCCATTTCTTTTAGTTGAATTTTCAATTTCCCTTTCCTCAATTAAATTACCTTGCTGAAAAGTTACCGATTTTAACTTGCCATCTCTAATTGATTCAACCATGAAATTTATAGACAATGCGTTTACAGCCTTTGTTCCTACACCATTTAATCCAACAGATTTTTTGAAAGCTCTAGTATCATACTTACCTCCAGTATTCATTTTAGAAACAACATCTACAACTTTTCCAAGAGGAATACCTCTTCCATAATCCCTAACAGAAACACCATTTGAATTAATTGATATTTCTATGGTTTTTCCTACTCCCATCACAAATTCATCAATTGAATTATCTAAAACCTCTTTCAATAAAATATAAATTCCATCATCAGGAGATGATCCGTTACCCAATTTACCAATATACATTCCTGGACGCATACGAATATGTTCTTTCCAGTCAAGGGACTTAATATTTTCTTCTGTATAATTTGATGAATTAGACATAAAAGTGAAAAAGCTAATATAGCTCTTCATTAAAATAAAAAAAATATTGAATAGAGAAATTAATTAACAAACAAAGAAGGAAAGTTGTTAAAATCTTTTAAACATTAAATCTAAAGTGCATAACATCACCATCACAAACTATGTAATCTTTACCTTCAATTTTAAGTTTACCATATTCTCTGACTTTAGATTCAGTTTTATATTCAATATAATCATCAATTGAAATTACTTCAGCTCTAATAAAACCTTTTTCAAAATCGGAATGTATAACACCTGCAGCTTGGGGAGCTGTCATTCCTTTGTTAATTGTCCACGCTCTTACTTCTTTTTTACCAGCTGTAAAATAAGTTTGCAAATTCAATAAATCGTAAGCTTTCTTAATAAGCTTGGATGATCCTGGTTGGTCCAATCCAATATCATTTAAAAAAGCTTTTCTATCATCATAATTATCCAACTCATTGATATCAGCCTCAGTTGCTACCGCAAGAACTAAAAGATCAGAATTTTCATTTTTTATAGCTTCTCTAACTTGATTTACATAATTATTTCCAGAAACTGCAGAAGTTTCATCGACATTACAAACATATAGAACAGGTTTGTTAGTAATTAGATCCAAAGTTTTTACAAATTCTTTTTCCTTATCAGTAAAATCAATTCCTCTTATTGGGCTAAAGGATTGTAAATGATTTATTAATTTTTCAATAATTTCTCCATTATAAACAGCTTCTTTATTTCCAACTTTTATTAATCTAGAAATTTTATCTTTTCTTTTTTCTAAAGTTTCAAGATCTTTTAATTGTAATTCTAAATCAATTATCTCTTTGTCTCTTATAGGATTAATTGAATTTTCGACATGAATAACGTTATCATTATCAAAGCATCTTAAAACATGAATTATAGCATCAGTTTCTCTAATATTGGCTAAAAATTGATTTCCTAAACCCTCACCCTTACTTGCTCCTTTAACAAGTCCAGCAATATCAACAATCTCTACATTAGCTGGAATTACTTTTTCTGGGGATAAAAGGTTTTTTAATGTATTTAACCTTTCATCTGGAACATTGATTATACCAACATTAGGTTCAATTGTACAAAAAGGAAAATTTGCACTTTGGGCTTTTGTGTTAGATAAACAATTAAACAAAGTTGATTTTCCTACATTTGGAAGTCCTACTATTCCTGCTTTCATATTTTTTAATCCTCTGGGTGCATAAATTTTTGCTTGGATAGTAAAACTTGATCAGATTCGACATGATTATCATCAGGGACACAACAATCTACAGGACAAACTGCAGCGCATTGGGGTTCATCGTGAAAACCTTTGCATTCGGTACATTTATCAGGTGAAATAAAATAAAACTCATCAGAAATAGGTTCTTGATCAACATCAGCATTAATTTTTTTACCACTAGGAAGAATAAGATCTCCAATTAAACTAGTTCCATCTGAGTATTTCCATTCGTATGAAGCTTCGTAAATGGCTGTATTAGGACATTCCGGTTCACAAGCTCCACAATTAATACACTCATCGGTTATTTTAATAGCCATTGTACAGTTTTGAATCTTTATTTAGATTTGCGCAAAAATAGTACCAATAAAAATCTCACACAAATTTGAATTCGAATTTAAACAAAAGACTCAAAGCATTTTCAGATTTAGGAAAGTTATTTTCAGAAAACATTAATAAAACTGAAAAAAAAGAATTTCATGAATGGAATTTAGTTTTAAATCAAACTTTGGCAAAAGCAAAGGAATTTAACACTTGGTTTACTGAAAATAATTTAAATCTAAGTTTAAAAAACTGGGCTCTTAATTTAACCTATGAAAAACTAAGTAATTGGGTTTCAAATTATGATATTGAGAATAAAGAGTCAAAAACTGTAGCAATTATAATGGCAGGTAATATTCCAATGGTTGGTTTTCATGATTTGTTATGCTCTTTGTTATTAAATTTAAAATGTAAAATTAAATTATCCTCTGATGACAAATTCCTAATTCCATTTGTAGTAAAATTTTTAGAATCAAGAAATAAAAGTTTTAAAGAAAAAGTGGTTTTTGAAAATAATCAATTAAAAAATTTTGATGCTGTGATTGCTACTGGAAGTAATAATTCTTTTAAATATTTCGATTATTATTTCAGTAAATATCCTAATATTTTAAGAAAAACAAGACATTCTATTGCAGTTTTAAATGGATATGAATCAAACACTGATCTTTTAAATTTGTCTAATGATATTTTTGATTACTTTGGGCTTGGATGCAGAAGTGTATCAAAATTATTTCTTCCCAAAGGATATGATTTAGATTTGTTATTTGATGCTTTTTACACTAAAAAAGAGATTATAAATCATAATTCTTATGTAAATAACTTTGATTACAACAAAGCAGTTTTTTTAATGAGTAATGAAAAATTTAGAGAAAATGGATTTATTATTTTAAAAGAAGAAAAAAAACTTGGCTCACCAATTGGATGTCTTTACTATGAATATTATGAAGAAATGAAAGAAGTTGAAAAAATGATTAGCAATAACAAAGATAATCTACAATGTGTTTTAAGTAATTATAAAGATATTGGATCAATCCCCTTTGGTTCAAGTCAATGCCCAACTTTGAATGATTATGCTGACAATGTTGACACTGTAAATTTTTTGTTGAAAATATGATGATATCTTATTATAGGTATTATTTTTGATAAATTCTAAATGATTAATTTCACCATTTTAAAATTTTATGAAAAAACACAACTTTAGTGCAGGACCAAGTATATTGCCCAAATCTGTAATAGAACAATCTGCAAGAGGAGTTCTTGAAATTAATAATTCAAACTTATCACTTTTAGAAATTTCTCACAGAAGTAAAGATTTTATTGAAATAATGGACAAAGCAAGAACTTTAGCATTAGACTTATTAAATCTTCAAAATAAAGGATACAAGGCACTTTTTTTACAAGGGGGAGCTAGTATGCAATTCCTTATGACGGCATATAACTTATTAGAAAACAAAGCAGGATACATAAATACTGGAGAATGGTCAACTAAAGCTATAAAAGAAGCTAAAAATTTTGGAGAAGTAATTGAAATTGCTTCGTCAATTGATAAAAATTTTAATTACATTCCAAAGAAATATGAATTAGTTGAAGATTTAGACTATTTACATATAACAACAAATAATACCATCTTTGGAACACAGTTCCATAATTTTCCAGACACGGAATCAAATTTGATTTGTGATATGTCGTCTGATATTTTCTCTAGAGATATTGATTTTTCTAATTTTTCTTTAATATACGCTGGTGCTCAAAAAAACATGGGACCTGCTGGCACAACTTTAGTTATTATTAAAGAAGATATTCTTGGAAAAGTTTCAAGAGTAATCCCCTCAATGTTGGATTACAAGGTTCATATTGATAAAGAAAGTATGTTCAATACCCCACCGGTATTTGCTGTTTACACATCAATGTTAACTTTAGAATGGTTAAAAAATAATGGCGGTATTAAATCAATTGAATATAAAAACATTCAAAAAGCTAAGCTTCTTTATGACGAAATTGATTCAAATGAACTTTTTGTTGGTTTTGCAAACAAAGAAGATAGAAGTTTTATGAATGTAACTTTTAACCTTAAGGATGAAAATCATAAAGAACAGTTCGATAAATTATGTTTAGAAGCTAATATTAGTGGGGTTAATGGTCATAGATCTGTTGGAGGATATAGAGCCTCTATTTATAATGCTTTAGACATTAGTTCGGTCAAAGTATTAATTGAAGTAATGAATGAACTTAAAAGAAAAATATAAATGATTAATATTTTAGCCAACGATGGCATTTCAAATTCTGGTGTTGAAGCTTTAAAAAATTCTGGTTTTAACATAATTACTACTAATGTTGCCCAAGAGCAATTAGAAAGTTATATTAATAAAGAAAATATAAGTGTAATTCTAGTTAGAAGTGCAACAACAATTAGAAAAGATTTAATTGACAAATGTCCATGTTTAAAAATAATTGGACGGGGTGGAGTTGGAATGGACAATATCGATGTTGATTATGCTAGGTCTAAAAATATTCATGTGATTAATACTCCTGCTGCTTCTTCAGGATCAGTAGCTGAATTAGTTTTTGCTCATTTATATAGTGGAGTTAGATTTTTGCACGAATCAAACAGAGCAATGCCGCTTGAAGGAGATACAAATTTTAAAAAACTTAAAAAATCCTATTCTAAAGGAGTTGAACTTAGAGGAAAAACTATTGGAATTATTGGTTTTGGAAGAATAGGTCGTGAAACTGCTAAGATCGCCTTAGGAGTTGGTATGAATGTCATAGCTCATGATAAATTTTTAGAAAGTGCTAATATCAAATTAGAATTCATTGGAAATAAATCAATTGATTTTAATATCAAAATATCAAAATTTGAAGATCTTTTAAAAAAATCTGATTTTATAAGTCTTCATGTTCCTGCTCAAAAGGATTATGTAATAGGCAAAAATGAGTTTAGTAAAATGAAAGATGGCGTTGGAATTATAAACGCTGCTCGAGGAGGTGTAATAAATGAGTCTGAACTGGTCTCGGCTTTAGAATCAGGCAAGGTATCTTTTGCAGGACTTGATACTTTTGAAAACGAACCAAAGCCTGAAATTCAACTATTAATGAATTCTAAAATATCTTTAACACCTCACATTGGAGCTGCTACAAACGAAGCTCAAGATAGAATTGGTATAGAATTAGCAGAACAAATTTCATATCTCTTGAACTAAATGATAGAAAAAATTAAAAAAAAATGGAAAATTGAAAGCAACTTTCAACTCATTGTAATTTTAATTGTTTTTGCAGTCACTGGCTCTGTTTCTGCTAATGTTTCCGGTCCAATTGCTGAATATTTTGAGTTAGATAGTTTAAACGTTGTTTTATACTGGCCAATACGACTGTTAATTATTTTTCCTGTATATCAAATATTACTTGTTTGGTTTGGCTTTGTCTTTGGAATGATTATAAGTATTTTAACTTTTAAAAAAGACAAGTTTATTTTTAAGTTTTTCTTTAAGATGTCTATTCTATTCTCAAAAAAATTATTCAAGTTCCTTTCCTTTGGAGTTTTATTTAAAGACTAATTCTTTTTTAAAAATGAATTTTTGGAATTCAAAAGTTTTTTAATTTTTGGTCCAATAACAACAGAACAATAAGGAACATTTTTATTAAGATTATAGTAATTATGATGATAATCCTCAGCTAAGTAAAATTGAGACTCTTTCTCTATTGTTGTTACTATTTTATTATTTAATGACTTATTCAACTCTAAAATGTACTTTTTTATGATTTCAATTTCTTTATCGTTATTAGTAAACACGCAAGACCTGTATTGAGTACCAATATCATTTCCTTGACTATTTAATGTTGTTGGGTCATGAGTTGAAAAAAAGACAGAAAGTAAATCTTTAAATGAAATTATAGAAGAGTCATAGTCAATTTTTATAACCTCAGCATGTCCGGTATTTCCTTCACATACTTTTTTGTATGAGGGGTTTTTTACATGACCACCCATATATCCAGGAAGAATAGAAACAACACCAGTTATGTTTTTAAATATTGCTTCAGTACACCAAAAACAACCACCTCCAAAATAACAAGTCTTTTCCATATTAATCTATAAATTATTTAAATAAAATTAGTTTAAATTTGCTTTGCATTTAAAAAATTAAATGAAAAAAAATATTCTACTATTTTTCATCTTATCCGTAACCTTAAGTTATTCACAAAATAGAAAAGAAATAGAAATTACTAGATTTAACTCTCCTCCTATTATTAATGGTGTTCTGGATGATTCGCAATGGAAAAATTTAATTCCCGCTACAGACTTTGAAAGGTGGATGCCTAATAATGGACAAAGCGAAAGATCAGGATATGAAACGTTCATTTATTTGGGATACGACAATAATGGAATTTATGTTGCTGGACAATTCAATGACCCTAATCCATCACTAATTCCTGTTGGATTTAGTCAAAGAGACAATATATGGGAAGTTAATGCAGACTCTTTTTGGTTAAGTATAAATACAAATGATGACAATTTAAATGACCAAGGGTTTCAAATAACTAGTGCTGGTACTTTAGGAGACACATATACCTCAGGAGAATTCTCCCCTGATGACTGGAACTTTGATACTGTTTTTGAAGGAAAGGTATCAATAAATGAAAAAGGATGGAGTATGGAAATGAAAATTCCATATAGTGCACTTAGATTCCCTACAACAGACATTCAATATTGGGGAATTCAATTTTCAAGAAGAATTATTGAATTTGGTGAATTTTATACATGGAATTTTATTGATACTAAAACATCTACATTTAGAGAATCTTTTGGTTTGTTAAAGGGTTTAAAAAATATTACTCCTCCTACCCGATTATTTTTCTATCCATATTTACAATCCTCTGTTGACTTTAAAAAAAATAGTAAACCATTAAATGGATATTCTACTGGGATGGATATTAAATATGGTATTTCTAATAATTTTACATTGGATGCGACATTAATTCCTGACTTTGGTCAAGTAGCATTTGATGATAAAGAATTAAACTTAAGTCCATTTGAACAAAAGTTTGATGAAAATAGAGCCTTTTTTACAGAAGGAGCACAATTATTTCAAAAAGCAGACAGTCAGGGTTACATGAGTGGAAATTTTTTCTACAGTAGAAGAATTGGTGAAGATATTTCTGTTGACTTTGATGAATTAGTTCAAGACAATCAAGAGCTAATAAACTATGATAATAAGGCAAATCTTATTAATTCTATAAAATTAACTGGAACAACAAATTCGGGTCTTAGTATTGGAATTGTCAATTCAATTACTAAAAAGGCATATGCTCAACTCAAAGATATTAAAACAAATGAAATCATAAATAAAATCATAGCTCCTATTACAAACTATAATGTTATTTCTCTTAGTCAAACAGCACTAAACCAATATTCAACGTTTTCTTTTTTAAATTCTAATGTTAACAGAGGAGGTAGTTTTTACAATTCAAATAACAGCGCTTTTATTGCAAATCTTTATGACAAAAACAGAAAATTTAATTTTAATGCAAGTATTTTTCAAAGTATTTCTGAAACATTTTCAAAGACAAAAGGTTTTAGAGGGGGTTTAAGCTTTGAAGATTTAACAGGAAGTTTTAGATTTAATTTTGGATGGAATGGCGTTGATGCAAATTATTATCAAAACGATCTTGGTTTTTATAATTTAATAAATGATCAAAGATTTTGGGCTAGAATACAGTTTTTAACTTTTGAACCAACAAAATCTTACGAGAAAATTGATGCATATTTATGGTTAAGCGAAAGAAGTAGATTTTATCCTAAAACATTAAAGTCTAGAGGTGGAAGAATTGGTTTTACTTTAACTTCTTTAAAACTTGAGGAACTAAAAGCAAGTTTTGATTACACTTCAAAATACAAAGATTTTGAGGAAACAAGAAAAGATGATGTTTTTGTTTTTCAACCTGCTGTTTACGAATTAGAATTTAGTTATAAATCTGATACAAGAAAAAAAATTGCTTTTGGATCTGGAATTGAATATTCATATGGAGACAATGAACAGTTTAATGAAAATTTTAATATGACTGAAATAGAATTTTATTCTAAATTTATATTTTCTAACAAGTTTCAAATGGAACTCGCTGTTCAGATAGGTCAAAGTGATGATGAAATTGGATATGTTTACAGTGAAAGTGATAATATCTATTTTGGTAACAGAGAAGTGAAGTATACTGAAAATAATTTATCATTAAATTATAATTTTGACTCATATAGATCCTTGTCGTTAATATTTAGACAGTTTTGGAGTACAGCTAATTACAAAAACGATTTTTTTCTTTTAAAAAATGATGGTTTTAGAAAATTATCTGAAAAAAATATAAAAGATTACAATCCTAACACAAACTTTAATCTATGGAATTTTGATTTAAGTTATAATTGGGAATTTGCTCCCGGAAGTAAAATTACATTACTTTATAGAAATAATATTTTTAATGAAAATAATTTTTCTGGAATTTCTTATTACAAAAGCACAAAAGATCTCTTCCAAAATCCAATTAATCACCAATTATCATTAAGAATTAATTATTTTATTGATTACAACCTGTTGAAAAAGAAAAAGGTATAAATGATTTATGTAAAAAACATATCAAAGACTTTCAATAACAAAAAGGTTATTAATGAAATTGATATTGAAATTAAAAGAGGTGAAATAGTTTCGATCGTAGGCCCCTCAGGGGCAGGAAAAACAACTTTATTAAATATAATAAGTACTCTTGAAATTCCTGATCCTGAATTTAATTCGGAAATTTTAATTAACAACATCAATGTATTAAGTTTAAATGACTCTAAATTATCTAAATTTAGGAATACTCAAATAGGTTTTATTTTCCAATTCCATGAACTTCTTCCTGAATTTACAGCAATTGAAAATGTAATTATACCAGCTTTAATCAAAGGAGAAAATAAAAATGATTCAATAATTAAAGCCAAAGAAATTTTAAATTCTCTTCAGCTTTCTGATGTAATCAATCAATATCCTTCTGAACTTTCAGGTGGAGAACAACAAAGAGTTGCAGTTGCAAGAGCACTTATAAACGACCCAAAAGTTATTTTTGCAGACGAACCTACTGGAAATTTAGACAATAAAACATCGGATCTTCTCCATAAGCTTTTTCTTGATTTAAGAGAAAAACACAACATAACTTTTGTCATAGTTACTCACAATAAAGAAATGTCAAATATGGCTGATCGAAAACTTAATTTAGTCAATGGGAAATGGGCTTAATTCATCAGAACTTAAAGAGTTTCTTGAAGAAAAATATATTAAATATAATACGTTAGATTTTATCGATTCTGACCCAATTCAGGTCCCTCACATGTTTTATAAAAAGGAAGATATTGAAATATGTTCTTTTTTAACTTCCACTATTGCTTGGGGACAAAGAAAAACTATTATAAAAAACTCACTCAAAATGATGGAGTTAATGGGTAATTCACCATATGATTTTGTTATGAATTCAAGTGAAAAAGAAATAAATAATTTATCCATAAAACATAGAACTTTTAACGAAATTGATTTCCGATATTTCATCAAAAGGTTAAATTATATTTATTCAGAACACGGATCAATTGAAAATGTTTTTAAAAAATTTTTGTTAAATAACAGAATGTACAATTCAATTCATAATTTTAAAACAATTTTTTTTGAAGACATTCATCCTAAAAGAACCACAAAACATGTTAGCGATCCTTTTAAAGGTTCTGCATGTAAAAGACTAAATATGTTTCTCAGATGGATGGTAAGAAAGGACAATAATGGAGTTGATTTTGGAATTTGGAAAAAAGTACATCCATCTTATTTATCATGCCCTTTAGATGTTCACACTGGAAGAGTTGCTAGAAAACTTGGATTGTTAAAAAGATCTCAAAATGATCATAAAGCTGTTGTTGAACTGGACAATTCATTAAGAAAATTAAATAAAATAGACCCTGTAAGATACGATTTCTCTCTTTTTGGATTGGGTGTTTTTGAGGGATTTTGATTAATAAATTCTCATTAATTCAAATCAATTCCTATATTTGCATCGCATTTAAAAAAAAATGCATCATTAAGTAACTTGATTGCATGAATATAATTCTTAAATCTGCAAAAGTTATAAATGCCGAAAGTAAATACAACGGTACTCAACAAGATATTTTAATTTCTGAAGGAAAAATTATTAAAATTGCCAAATCAATTTATGAAAAAAATGCAAAAATAATTAATATCAAAGGTTTACATGTTTCCAATGGTTGGTTTGACAGTAGTGTTTCATTCGGAGAACCTGGATTTGAAGAAAGAGAAACTATTGAGAACGGGGCCCTTGTTGCATCAAAAAGTGGATTTACCGATGTGGTTTTAAATTCTAATACTAATCCAGTAACTGATTCTCAGGCTGGTATTTTATTTGTTAAATCAAAAAAATTATCTTGTAATATTCATCCATTAGGTGCCTTAACACTCTCAAGTAAATCAAAGAAAATGGCAGAACTTTTTGACATGAAAAATGCTGGAGCTGTTGGATTTTACGATTATAAAAAACCAATTTTTAATTCAAATATTCTAAAGATTTCTCTTCAATATTCTCAAGCTTTCAATTCTTTAATAATGTCTTTCCCTTTAGATAAATCTATAGCGAAAAATGGTGTTATAAATGAAGGAGAAATAAGCGTTAATTACGGAATTAAAGGATTACCTAATTTTTCTGAAGAAATACAAATTAACAGAGATTTACATATTCTCGAATATACTGGTGGTAATCTTCATATACCGACAATTTCAACTAAGAAATCATTAGATTTAATAAAAAAGGCCAAAGAAAAAGGATTAAATGTAACATGTAGTGTAGCTATTCATAATTTAACCTTTAATGAATCAAAACTTAAAGATTTTGATACTCGATTTAAAGTCCTTCCACCACTTAGAACAGAAAAGGATAGATTGGCTTTATTAAAAGGAGTCAAAAGCGGAGTTATTGATCTTGTAACTAGTGACCACTGCCCGATTGATGTAGAAAATAAAAAAACTGACATTGACAATGCAGAATATGGCACTATTGGTTTAGAATCATCATTTGGTTCATTACTTAACTTATTTACACTTGAGGAAACTATAAAAATCTTAACAAGAGGAAGAAAATTGTTTAACATTGAAAATTTCGATATTAAAGAAGGTTCCGAAGCTCGTTTATCACTTTTTAAAATTTCTAAAGAATTTGAATTTTCAAAATTGCATATCAAATCTAAATCTAAAAATAGTGCTTTTTTAGGAATTA
>Ga0129342_1000078_pt1 | contig 32037 bp, 19 predicted proteins | sample CPBDNA_5_FD_94426 | JGI IMG/M metagenome (GOLD analysis project Ga0129342, IMG submission 94426) | Freshwater to marine salinity gradient microbial communities from Chesapeake Bay, USA - CPBay_Sum_15_0.2_DNA | ecosystem: Environmental > Aquatic > Marine > Coastal | place: USA: Chesapeake Bay...
ATAGCAATGTTAATATTTCCGGAATTACTGTTAAAAATACTACTGCATCGGCTACAACTAAGAGTATTGGTTTTTACGGTTCTAGCAAATCAGATATTACTATTAATAACTGTAAATTGGAAATTACCGGAACCGCTAGAACTAAATATGGGATGTATTTAAGTTCTTGTAATTATCAATCACATCAAAATGAGATTGTAGTTACTGCCGGAGCAAGTAGTAATAACAATTATGGTATTTATCATACTGGATGCACCGTAGTTAATGAAACCAGTCAAATTACAATTAGTGGAACAAGTGATACTCTAAATGCGGCAATTGTAAACCAGGACACTAATTTATTGTTATTAACTCCTAAAATTAGTGTAGGTGGGTCTAGTTCTTCTAATAAAGGTGTTACTGGGACTAGTAGTGGAGCAACCGATTACATTATTCAAATATTTAATGGTGAAATCCTTGTATCTGATACTGGTAATAAAAGTTTAGTTTTAGAAGATGATAATTACACTTTAATAGCCACCGGAGTAAGATTAGATGGAGATGTGTCTTATACAGAAAGCAATACTGATACTAATCTAAAATGTGTAAATTGCTATAAAATTACAGGAGGAGCAAGTTTGACTTATACACCTCTTAATTTTAGAGGTTTAGACGAACAAGGTAGTCAAAACCTAACTATTGGAGACGGTTCCGGAAAACAAGGATCATCCGGAACTGGTAATACAATTACCGGCATTAATTCTGGATTAGCAATGACTTCTGGTTCAAGAAATGTATTTACTGGTGTTAATACTGGTAAAGCAAATACAATAGGTGATGATAATACATTTATTGGGGCAAGTGCAGGTATTAAGAATAATGCCGGTGATTATAATACTTTTGTTGGTTCCAATGCCGGTATTAGAATGGTTTCGGGTGTTAGTAATACATTTATGGGAAGAAGTGCAGGTTATTTTTCAACTGGAAATTACAATGTTGCCGTAGGTGAGTCAGCTGGTTATAGTTTGTCCTCAGGTGCAGATAATGTTATGGTCGGACAAGGTTCCGGTTTTAATACTCAAGCAGGAAGTCAAAATGTTATGATTGGTGGGGGTAGTTCCGGGAATGTAGGTGCTGGTTATCAAAATACGAGTGGTAAGGAAAATACTTATGTCGGATATCAGTCGGGAAAATCCGCGACTACATCCGATGATAATACAGCAGTTGGTTGGAAAGCAGGGTTTACTAATACAGCAGCAGACAACACATTTTTGGGTTCCGAGGCTGGTCTTAATGTTTCAACAGGAACTGAAAATGTTGTAGTTGGACGTGCTGCAGGTAAAGGAGACTCTGGTGGTGCTACTGGTAATTACAATGTAGTGGTTGGTTCTAATGCAGCTGTTAGTTTAACATCTGGGGGCCATAATGTAGTTATGGGTAAAAGCGCCGGCAATTCCTTAACAACAGGGCTTCGAAATGTATTTATAGGATCCACAAGTAATATTGGGGGAACTGATGCTGCCGGATATGCTAATCAATCAGGGGTTGATAATATTATTATAGGAAGCAAAGCAGGTAAATTGGCGACAGTCAGTAATAATATTATTATGGGTGGTAATGCCGGTAGTAGTATGACCACCGGAACACCAAATTTATTACTTGGTGTTGATGCTGGTGCAACAAACCAAACAGGGAGCAATAACTTATTTTTGGGTCATCGAACTGGTTTTGGTTATAAAGGAAGCGATTCAGTAATGATCGGTAATTTTGCGGGTGAAAATAGCACCAATAATAAAAGCACATTTATTGGTATTAATGCTGGTCAAAATATTAAAGGTGATTACAATACTTATATTGGTTATGGAGCTGGTAAATCTCGCCCAGATGGTAATATTGGAACCGGAGGAAATAATGTTGCTATTGGTGCATTTGTTGCCTACAAAATTAAAGGTGGTGCTCGCAATATTGTGATTGGGAGTGGTGATTCTGCAACAGATGGTGCTGCTGTTAATTTGGAAGATGGTAATGATAATATTATTATGGGGTCTAAGAGTGGTAAAGCTCTAACTGATGGTAATAATAATATTGCTATTGGTGGAGAAGCCGGAAAAACGATGACTACCGCAGCTGGTAATCTAATGATGGGTTATCAATCCGGTAGATTGGCTACTGGTAGCTATAATGTTATGGTTGGACATCAAACGGGTTATAGTCAGACAAGTTCTGACAAAAATGTATTTCTTGGATATCAAGCTGGATATACTAATACTGACGGTAGTAATCTAATTGCAATTGGTAATCAAGCCGGTTTTAGTGGTTCATCAGCTGTTAAAAATATCAGCATCGGTGATTCTGCCGGTTATAATACCACTGGAAATAATAACTTAAATATTGGTTTTGAGGCTGGTAAATCAAATACAACAGGTGATAATAATATGTTTATTGGTTATCAAACTGGTGCAGATTCTACTGGTTCTCATACTGGAAGTTTCAATATGTTTATTGGTAATCAAGCCGGTTATAAAACAGAAGGTGGTAGCCGAAATATGTTTATAGGTAATCAGGCAGGTGCAAATAATGTTTCTGGAACCAAAAATATTTTTATGGGTAATTATGCTGGACATCTAGGAACAACAACAAGTCAAAATATTTTTATTGGAACTACAGACAGCGATTCTCACGGAGTCGGACACATAAATACTGGGAATCATAATATTGCAATTGGTAGTAATGTAGCTATTTCTAATACAAGCGGTCAAAGAAACATTTCTATTGGACGAGAAGCAGGAGAGGCAAATACTACAGGAAACCAGAATATCAATATTGGTTATCGGGCAGGTGAAGCTGTTAATAGCGGAGGTGATAATATTAATATTGGGTCAAATACTGGTAGATATAATGAGACTGGACAGCGTAATATTTATCTTGGTCATGAAGCTGGTAGTGATTCTGCCCTAGGAACTGCTTTGAATGATAATATTATGATAGGTTATCAAGCCGGTAATAAGGCACAAGTTAGCGAATTAATTATGATAGGTAAAGAAGCAGGTCTTCTAAATACAACTGGAACTAATAATATTTTTATTGGTCCGGAAGCTGGTAAAAATAATGCAACAGCAGGTAATAATATTTTTATTGGTGCTAATGCTGGGAAAGCAAATACTGATACAACTGCAACAGATAATATTTTTATTGGAACGGATGCTGGTTTGGCTAATACAAGTGGTAAAAATAATGTTGTTATTGGTAATCAAGCATTTAATGCAGGAACTAGTGCAAATGATGTTGTTATTATCGGTTTTGAATGCGGACAAAATTCCACTGTTGATGATAGTATTCTTATTGGAAGTCAAGCAGGTAAAGCCTTATCTACTGGTCCAGAAAACATTATGATTGGTAGAAAAGCGGGAACAGCCACTGAAACGGGTCCTGGTAATATATTTTTGGGAGCCGAGGCTGGATTAAACAATGTAATTGGTGCATATAATATAGGTGTTGGTTATCAAGCACTAAAAACATTCAAAAATAATTCTGGGTCGGGAGATAAAGGGTTTAATATTGCCCTTGGTTATCAATCCGCACTTAATATGGGCAAATCAACTGGATTGGGTTCCTTATCAGAACCTTTTCAAAATACAATAATTGGTTATCAATCATTATATGAGGGTGATATTAACAAAAATAACGTAATTATCGGAACATCTGCTGCATATAAAGCAAATAATCCAATTAATTTTGAAAATAATGTTATGGTTGGAAGTAGTGTTGGGAAAAACAGTAATCTAGCAGTAAATAGTGTAGTTGTCGGACCAAATGCTATGGAAACCGGAACTGGTGGTGAGTCTAATATTATTATGGGTCGTCAAGCTGGTCAGGTTGTTGGTAATAATTTGGAATATTCTGCTATCCTACAAACAACTACTGCTGTTAATGATAATGAAATAATACTAGATTTGGAATTTGGGAGTGGTAGTTATTACTTTAAAAGTGGAGATACTATAAATATTGATTCTGGAACCCAAACATCTGGTAATTATACAGTTTCTCAGGTTGAATCATATAATAATAGTTTATATACTAAGTTGTATCTTACATCAGCTATGACTACTGTTTATAACAGCGGAAGTAATGTTTATGTAACTACAAAAACTTCTGCTAATATTGGTAAAGGTGATACAAGTAAGAGTAGTAGTAATACTATTATGGGTAATCAAAGTGCGCAGGGAAATACGACAGGTAGTAAAAATATTGCAATTGGGGATCAGGCAATGAAGAATAATAAAATTGGGAAATATAATAATGTATTGGGGACAAATGCGGGATATAATTTGATTTCAGACAACAATACCTGTTTTGGAACTCGCGCCGGTTATTCTTTGGATTCTTATGATACTGGACTGAAATTTACAGGAACGGATTATAAGTTTTATACTTCTAATAATAATATTGTCACCGATTCTGATGATTTCAATAATACTAATTTCGGAACTGTTATTGATATTTCAGGAACTAGTAGTAATGATGGAAGGTATAACGTTATATCTAGTAATGTAAGTAATATCAAATTAGAAGGGTTCCCTTCTATTAAACAAGATGGAATTCCAAAAATTATTAATAATGATAATTTCAAAATAGATAGTACTTCATTTAGCACAATAAACTGTTCTTATACAGGAAATTCAGATAATACACTAACATTTGGAAGGTTTACAATTACTGAAACATATTCGTGGGATGGAAACACATATTCATATGATATTAATGTAGTAGGATTTAGGATAAAAACTATTCACGGTAGTATTTTTGAAAAATCAATGCAAATGAAAATAAGTGGGAGCAAATTTAATGATGGTATCTATTTATTTACCAGCTATAGTATTGTTGGAATATACCATTATTACTATAGTTATAATAATATTGATATATTATATGAAGAGGTAAATGGATATGATGTAACTATAACTACTAATGAAATCAGACTTGCTGATATAAATTCTTATCTAATTGATTCTTCCGACGCTTTCCAAAAAATAATGCCTAATCAAATAGCCTATAATTTTTTCTCGGATAATAGAAAATTACTAAGATCTGATAAAGATAATAATCCATTACCAAAATATACTGACTCCAATTACAAAAAATCTCTTTTCGTAACAGATACATTATCTACAGAAGAGAATATTACTGATATTGTTTTTACAGAAGGTAAAGAATATAGTTCAGGCATCACAAATTCCTTTTATTTATTTACAATTGGTAATAATACAATATTTAATCCCACAACACAAACAATAACAATAAATGGTGTTACTTCAATTTCAATTACTGTGGGATATATTAAAATTACAGGAACTTCAAGTAATAATAATATACTTAAAATTAATTCTAAAACTACTATTTCTTCTAGTAAAATAGTAATTTTATATATAGATGATAATACACCATTAAATAGTGAAACTATTGATACTGGTTTTAATGTTGAACAAATAGAAATACGTGGTCTTATTGGAATAAATAATATTATTTCCAAAAATAATATTGTTAATTTATCTGTAACAGATAGCTCTTTATCACCTTATTTGTATGTTAATGGATCATATATAGTAAATATAGTTGATGAGTCTCAATTATCTTTACTAGATAGTATATATTTAAGTCAAATTTCAATTTCTAATCTAGTTATTAACAAAGAAGTATATAATATTTCTTCAAATGTTGGGGTTTTTCAAGGAGAATCTATATTTTTTCAGAAAACAACAATAACAGATGCTATGATACTAACCTTTGGCAATAAAACTATATCATCAGCAACAAATTTTAAATTCGTTGATATTGTTCCCCCTGTAATGATACATTTAAGTGGAGCAACAAATTCTGATAATGATAAATATTATTTAGTAATTAAGAATGAATATCCATATAATTTATTACATTTAAGCCCCCATTCAACATTAACAGGAGTAGGAACAGATTCAACTACTTTTACAATAAAAACTAATAGTATAAGTCATAGAGGACAAACAACTGATTTTAGTGATATTAGAAAAGATGAATTTTATACCATTTTTGGAGCAAAACAAAATCATTTGAATCAAATAAAAGTTGTAAATGATACATTAGCAGTTTCTAACGTTTCCGTATATTGTAATAATGATACGTCTGTAATTAATGATTATGATGCTTCTATTGGATTAGCTTTCATTAACAAAAATATGAATAATTCTGAGTTTAGATATCAAAATTATGGCTATTTTAACAGAATATCAGGAACTGATGGAGTTACGTTTTATAATTCGACTTCAATGGCAATTATTGTAACATCAGATAGTGACCAAATAGAATTATTAGATAAACTTCAAGATCATGATTACATATCTTTTACTAATAGTGTAAGTAATAATAAAACTTTTTTTATTAGAAAAATTATTAAATCTGCTGGACCTCCTTATACTTATTCTATAACATTAGATGGTAATACAGTAACTGATAGTCCTGGTTCACCTTCGGAAGAATCTAATGTAAATTTTTTGGTTAATGAATTTAGAACTGATAATGGGGATTATGGAACAAGTAATGTAGATTTATATAAATTACAAGAAACATTAGGTAATAATAGTAAATTCTTATCATTTAGTAGATTATTGTTCGATAGTATTTATCATACTAAAAAATCTTTAACTTTCGAAGTAGATAAAACAGTAGATAATTTATCAAATGTGTCAGTTTCTTTAATTGAGGAATGTCCTCAAAAATTAATCGGTGATGGTTATGGCGGCGGTAATATTTTTCCATATATAATAGAAATGGGACAACCTTCCGTCTCTGGTGGTTCAATTTATCGAAGACCAAAGGGAATATGTGAATATAGAAGCTTAGAAATTAAGTTCAGTAGTCATACTGGAAATCTTGAATTTCACTCTGCTAATAATACAATTAAGATTTCAAATACTAGCCCTATCATTACTGAAACTGGTATTACTTTTTATAGTATCGGAAATACATTTGATAAGCCAACAGATTTTGGATATTTAAAAAGGGGGCAGAGTATTCGATTTGAAGGAAATAATTCGTATGTCGGTTCTTTTAATAATGAACATATCAATTTTATGGTAGAAGAAATATCTCCTGATAAAACCTCAATTACTGTTAATAAAATCAGAGCAGTTGATTCAATGGTGACAGAAACTATAACTGGTAATGATTTTAAAAATGTTGTATTAAAAAGTAAAGAAATATATTCAGATGCTTTTAACTTTACATTTGATTCATCTAACTTTCGAATTAATAGTGATATAAGTATGTATATATATCACCGACCCGTAGCATTTTCTGGCACGGGTGTCTCCATAAGAAATCCTATTGAAATTAATATATCTCATATAGATACTTCTAATTGCACTTCTAATAATTTAATATTTGCTAATAATTATGTTGATTATAATAATGTTTATTATGCAAATAATAATCACACCATGATCATTAATAATTCTAATATATCAACAGATAGATTCACAAATATTTCATTCCAAAATACATATGCTAAGGGTGATTTCACATTTGATTCATCTGCAAATACTATAACCTGTAATAATCTGAAATTGGGAGATGCACAAACTGCAACAACTTTTGAAAATCTATTTGGACAAAGCCAATATGTATTAATTGAAAATACGAATGCGAACAAAAACAAAAGGTATTTAACACACCCAAGCACGGTTGGAACAGCTACTACTTTAACATTAGCTGATGGTGAAGGAACTGATTGGGTAGATGAAACTATTAATGATGCAACAATTATTACTAACACTATTAATTCAAATAGTAGTGCAAATGCTGATTTATCCAAATTTAAACCAGGACAAACTATTATAATAAGTAGTGCAGAAAATAACAACAATAACCGTAGCTTTCAAATAAGTAGTTCTAATATTACTACATCCACAAGTCTATTTATTGAACCGGGTGCCACGTCAAATGTGACAACTGAAAGTAGTAAATATTGCACTATAACAAAGTCTGTATTAATTGACGAAACTTCTAAGATTACCGGTTCAGCCAATATAGATTTTACCAATTCTAATAAAAAAATTACAGTGTCTAGCGGTGCAACAAAACTAAATAATTTTAGACCAGGACAAAGTATTAATGTTACCGGAACAACTAGTAATAACACAAATTTTACAATTGATGATGTAGTTCCAACAGACGATACTATTGTAATAACAACAGCACCAACAGATGAAACAGGAACTACAGCTACTATTGCTAAAAATGTGGAAATCCGAAAAATTGGGCAACCTATTTCAACAACTACAACAGGATCTTGGTATGGTGAATCAAACACCGTGAATTTCCATTATCAAGAAGCACAGGGTAATAATCTTATGCTGGGTTCCTTTGCAGGTCAATTTACAGGAAGCAAATCATTAGCTATTCATAATGTTCATATTGGAAGTAAGGTGGGTCAATGTAATCATGGTAGTGGTAATATTTTCTTAGGTAATGAAACCCAATTGGCAGAAGATGGAGATACAGGTTCCACTACTTATAATAACAAGTTTGCAATTTACAAAACTAACTTTGTAGGTGTTCCTAATGAACCCTTAATAGGTGGTGATTTTGGAAGTCAGAAGATCGGCATTGGAACTATTGTTCCGGATAGTTATTCTGGTTATAGTGGTATTGTTAATACTAAAACGAAATTAGTTGTTAATGGTAGTGCAATTGCTAAAAGTTATAGTCCATTTACAGGAACACATAAAGTCAGAATCAAAGATGATACTAAATTGGAACCTGGTAGTATTGTAGTAACAACAGGAATAAGTGAAAAGCAGGATTTATTAAACTCAATAGTAACAGTTGAATCTAGCACACTTCCTCGTCAAACTACTGTTTACGGTGTTTATAGTCATACTGAATACGTAAATGAAGGTAATAATACAAACTTATATATTCAAGACGAAAATGGTAATGTTATTGAAAATACTAGTATTGGAGGCAACAATAAACCAGTTCATTATTGTGCTAGTGTAGGAGAAGGTTGTATTTTAGTTTCAAATATTAATGGTAATGTTCTAAATGGTGATTATATTACAACTTCCAATATTGCTGGATACGGTATGAAACAAGACGATGATATTTTACATAGTTATACTGTGGCAAAATGCACTGAATCAGTGGATTGGTCTGATATATCACAACAAGTTAATAATTCAAATGGTTATGTGTCTTGTTTAGTAAGTTGTACATATCATTGTGGATAATTTACTATTAATAATTTACAATTTACTATTAATAATTTTATTTTTTATTTTTTTTGTTTAATATTATTAAATGAAGTATTTATTTATTGATATTAGAAAAAGTGATGAGGTTTATTCCAACCGTTTTGATAAATCTAGTCAATACGATGTGTATAATATTCCAATGAATATGATAAGATTTAATCGGGAAATGATTGTTAAGCATTTGGAATATATCGATGAAATATACGTTGTATGCCATTCTGCCGCTAGATCACAATTCATAAAAGACAAATATTTTTCGGAAGTTTCAAAGATTAAGGTTAATAAAAATTTACAATTTAAAAACTTAAAACATGGTTTAAATCAAGTAAAATTAAATGATGACGTTTTAGATATAAATATAGTAGGTTCGAACAGTTTTAATTTATATAATATGATGAGAATAATCCAGGTTGTTTTAGGAACTATTATATTATTGTTGGGTGGATATACATATTATAAAGTAATGAATAAAAATGTTAATAGAATACCATTGCTTGTTTTATTAGCATTTGGTTTAATGGCGTTATTTAATGGTTTAACATCAACTTGCACAATATCAATCATATTACGGGATTATTTAAATTAATTTCTCAGTTTTTTATTCTTAGTTTTTTATTTCTAGAATTCTAGCATTTGGTCAATTTGATTGCTCATAAATTCTTTTATTTCGGTGCTATAGCTCATTAAAAATATTTTGAATTCTTCATTAAAGCGGTCTTCCATTTTACCTTCATTATAATCTTCTATTAATTCACCAATTGCTTTTTTCTTTGATGGTCGAAATTTATCTTGGTTTTGTCGGAACCACTCTTCATATAAATTGTTTATTTTATCTCCTATGGCTTCACTTACTTTATCAAACTTCTTATAGATCCAACTTTTACCGTCAAATACTTTGACATATGGCTTATTTTTATTAGGTTGAAATATATTACGGTTTTCCTTTATATCGAAATGAAGTGTTTTCAGAATTTCCGGATATGATAAATAAGCCCTGTTGAGTATTCTAAACATTTCTTGACTATCGATAGCATCAAGGTTTTCAGAACCAAATGGGCGAATAGTTATATTATTAGTTATATTATTTTGAATATTATTATTTTGAATATTTATATTACCATTATTGATATTACCATTATTAATTAGTTCTTGTTTCACAATTTTATTATTTAGATTCTTTTTTATTATATCTATTTGATAATTTGGCATTCTTTTACATCTTAATTCATTTTTATGTCTGTATAGATTACTTTTATGTTTAAATTCTTTACAACAATATTTACAAAAATATATTTCATTATTACTAGAAATATTATCTGAATTATTATTTGAAATATTATTTAAAATATTATTAGAATTTGTATCAATAATTCCGGATATATTTTCGGATATATTTTCGGATATATTCGGATATATTTGGATATATTTGGATATACTTTCGGATATATTTTTGTCGACGTTGGTATTTTCTATATATTTACAGGGTGTTTTTCTTTTTTTATGTCTTAATAATAAATATGGATATTTAAATTCTTTAAAACAAATATCGCAGGAAATAGTCATATATTATATACAAATATAAAAATTCTTTAAATTCGACAAAACTCGACAAAATTCGACAAAATTCGACAAAATTCGACAAAAAATTCGACAAAAAAAATAAAAAACGGGTTGGTATAATTCATAAACGAGGCAGACTCGACAAAACGCAAAATATTTTGTCGAATTTTTTGTCGAAATTAGAGAGGGGGGAGCGAGCCATTTTTTTTAAAATGAAAAAAATTTTTCGCGTAATTAATTTATTTTACAACTCATTTTATTTTTTTATCAATTTTTTAATGTGTTTTTTATTTTATTATTATTTTATTATTATTTTTTCATTATTTTTATAAAAATTATAAAAAAATTATAAAAAAATTTAAATTAATTATAAAAATAATTAAATTTCAATAATTAAATCAATAATAATTATAAATCAATAATAATTATAAATTAATAATAATATTTGTGTTAATGATATCTATCTAATACCACTCGCAAACAATTTTCATACTGTTTTCTGAAAGTATTTTCAAATTGGACATAGCTAGCATTATCAAAGTGTGTTTTTATATCTCCATATAAAATATCACTAAACTTTTCGTAATGATGGTAAAAAGTATCGTCAATTAAGTAATTCAAATTACCTTCTAAGAAATTTATATTATTCCATTCTTGGTGTGTAAATAGTTCTTTATACCCATTTATTAAATGCGGCAAATAATCATTCTTAATATAATAATAAATAGTTTTATTGTCTATTTTCAAATCATGAGATGTTGTATATGTTAGTATTTTATTAAATAAAGTATCGTTTATTTCATCTAAAAAATTCATTATTATATGACTTAATAATATAAGGATTAATAGTAAATATTGATTATTTTATTCTTTTTACAATTTTATTTTCAATTTTTATTACCAAGTTATTATTTATTAAAAAAAATATTGTTAATTTATATAATAAAAGTTATGGATGAAGAAGAAAAAGATAAAGCTTTCATTGTTAGAGATAGTTCACAGGATGTTGATAAATTAACAATATATGGATTACAAACACCCATTGAAGAATTAAAAAAAAATTTTTATATTCGTCGTGCAGATGATAAGACAACGATGATAGAACAGTATTTGCAATTCTATAAAAATGTTACTGATACATTATTAAAAAATAAAGATTATACTAGTTATTTTAAAACTGGAGAAGGAGAAGGAGAAGCAGGAGATTCACGAGAAGAAATAAAAAAAAAATTAACGGCAGAATTCGGTAAATATAATGATAAAATCAAATTTGCGGATGATATTGAAATACCATTTTATAATTTGAATGCAACTTTGGGAAAAAAAGTCGCTGATATGGAAGCTGTTAAAAAATTATTCGATACTGAATTTGCTAAAATACCTATTGAATTAAAAGATTTTGTAGGTGAAATTATTGGTGGAAATATTCCAGAAGAAGTTGACGGAATTATTGGAGAAAAGGATGATACAAAAATAACAACCTTTTCTAAAGTTAATTTACCTGAAAATATTTGGAAAAGTTTAAATAATGATACAGACAGTTTAATTAATAGAACAAATAAAGCAGATGAATATTATCAAGGAGGAGGAGCAACTCAATATTTTTTGGATGAGAATAAAACTGTAATTGAAGGTTATTTAAAAAAATGTAGTGATATTGAAAGACTTTATGTTAGAAAACATATTGAATATTTATCATTGTATGTCTTTTTTAGAGAATTAGTTAAATGTAATTACGATTTGAATCTAGCTATCCAAGCTGTTACTAAATTAAAAGGTAGAAATGAAACTGGGGAACCAATATCAATTGGTATGATTGAGTCTGTTCATATTCCAAAAGATTTTATTACTAATATACAAACTTTATTAACAGAACAAGGTGTTGTATTAGATGAATTATCTACAAAAGTTTTACAAAATGAATTAGAATTTAAAGTTAAAGCAATTTTTTATAAAATTCTCAAAAGTATTGAAGCAGCAGCTGATGCAATAAAAACAAAATCAGAAAAAGCACCAGGAGAAGACGCAGGAGAAACAGGACCACCACCAAGACCACCACCAGGAGCACCACCAAGAACAGATGACGCAGGACAACCAGTAGTAGAAGAACAAAAAGGAGGAGGATATGATGAATTTAAAGAGTTAATCGAACAAAAGGGTTTAAATTTAAATTTAACTAATACAATTCAATTTATTAAAACACAAACTGATGAACAATTAACTGAATTAAAAAAAAGTGTAACAGACTTATTAGGTAAAACAGGTGATGAATTTGCAACTTCCGTAGAAACATTTTTAGAAACAAAACTTGGAAAAAATATACTAGAGGACTTAAGTAAAGAAGATACAAGTGACGGTCCAGAAGAATTAATTAATGCTAACGACCCATTACAAAAGAAAAAAAATGATATAATTCTACTTATTCGAGCAAAAAAAGAAGAATTAAAAAAATAAAGGAAAATGATGTAAATAAAGTTTTTTTCGACTTATTTGGAGAGGTAGAAAGTATGTATTACACTATTCAAAATATAGATGAAGGACAATTATCAAATTTTACTGGTGAAATTAATAAGGAAGCAAGCGGTATTTATACATTAGGGGAAAAATTTATGATATTTGATGCTGAATTAGATAAACTTTTAGAAAAGGTTAATAAGGTTACTAATGAAGAGACTGGACTGAATGAATTAAATACATTAGAAGGAAATGTAAAAGAATTAGAAATACCTGAACAAAAAATCGAATATGATACATCTGAAAATGAGAATGCTGTTTTTGCTGTAATTTCAGATTATATGGAACAAGTAGTAGGTGCTGCCCGAGTTATTGTGAAATATAGAGATGATATAATTGATGCTAATCAAGAGGCACTTACTGGTGCTGGGGATAAAATGGTGAAAAGACATGAAAATTCCACTAGATGTGTTGTTATGCCTAATAGAGGTTGTTCTGAATCAATATGTGATACTGATGAAAAAGCAATGGTTTATGGACCGTTCAAAAATGTTTTTAATGAAGAAGAAAATACGGATGTAATTTTCGAAAAAACATTTCTTGAAGGTGGTATTATTAAATCATTATTTGAGGGCAAATCCGCAGTTATTTTCGGTTTCGGTTTTTCAGGTTCTGGTAAAACTTACCAATTAGCCGCCAAAGGTAATAAAATGAGTATATTAGCCCAAACTATTAATGCCTTGTTAGCAAAAAAAAGAATTAATTCCGAGGGTAAACAAATAGGAAATGAACTTACCTATGAAGGCATAGTAACTGAAATGACACTTGATATTAAAGAATTATACCCTTATACTGACCTCTCAAAGGGTGTTAATAATGTTGAAAAGGCAAAAACTGTAAAATTTTACGGGGATAATAACGGTACTACAACAGAAAAAGAATATTTCGATAAATTTTTGAAAGGTAATAAATGGACTTCTGGAGTTGATGTTCAGCAATATATTAATAATATAATGGCAATTAATGAAAAGATTGAAAATGATAGAATTAACCATATGAGAATTACCCCAACTCCTAATAATCCCGAATCTTCAAGATCACACATTTTCTACAACTTCAAATTCACACTTGAAGGCGGAAATAAAGGTAGTTTTGTTATTGTTGATATGGCAGGTTCCGAAAACACCATCGAAATCCGCCGTGATTTCCTCCTCGGTGCTGCTTATAATGAATGGGATGAAAGAGATGTCGGTGAATTAGATAATAAAGTTATTAATTATTACAATTCATCCGACATGAATAACAAAAAAACCGGTATGGAAAAAATTATTAATTTAAACCGAACATTAGGTCTTTTATTAGGAGGTATAAAAAAATATTCTTATTATCTAAAATCAAATAAAACAAAAGAAGTATCTTATTTTCCTATTGTGGGTAAATTGTTTAAAAATGTTATAGATTTAACATTATTAGTTAATAAAAAAACAGGTGAAGATATAACTAAAAAAAATATCTCCTTAAAAAATGTTGACGAGAAATTATTGTATGGGATGTTTCGTTTATTTAATGATAAAATTACAAATTCTGTTCAAATAACGGATTTTAAACCTGAAGACCTAAATAAAAAAGGAACATATCAGGGAATAGAACTAAAAGAAAAAAATTATGAAACAATTATAAACAAAATAGTAAACATTTTTGGAAACTATTTTGATCCACACGAAATTTTAGGACTTGCACCTTATAATGATACCGATTATAAAATAAAAATAGGTAGTGGAGACCAACAAACAACTATTAAAGAAATAATCGATGGACTCATACTAGATGTTTTAAATAAAAAACAATATTTTGATATTGATTTAAATAAATTAAAAGGAACTGTTAAATCAAAAGGAACAGATGATGATGAATTAACTGAAAATATGTTTTTAAAAACAAGTGATGATATTTATTATAAAAATCCAATCCATATAATTATGGCTGTTTACATAAAATTAATTTTTAAATTAATAGAAGATGTGAAAAAAAATGCCTCAAATACAATAACTGATTTAAACGAAAGAAAAAAAAAATTTAGGGTTCTAAATAAAATTATAATATATATGTTTTCTTGTGTTATAACTAGATATATTAACGTAGTATGTAATCAAGGTGTGGGTATTGTGACTACATTAGAACATCTTAAATATTTCTTTTTATATAACACCGTAAACCATCAAATGCTTTACAAATATAACAAAAAACACAATGATAATGATAAGAAAAATAGGGCATTAACAGTTCCTGAGGGTGGTATTGCTGTCTCGAAAACATTTACTTTTGGGGAAGAAGGAGAGTTCCAAGAAACTGTTGAAAATGGTATGTTTCAACAATATAAAGTTTTAGAATTATTGACCCAATTTGCCACAAAAACTCCAGGAGCTAAACTTACAACAAAAGAATGGAATGGTGTTGAGGTTGAACCACTTATATCTGATTTAACGGAAATAAAAAAATCAGGTAGCGCAGGTAACGAAAGTAGCGAAGGTAGCAAACCAAGTTTCAGAATAGTTAATTTACCTCATCCAAAAGGCAATAAATATATTATGTTAACAGCCATTAGAAGAGGGGAGAAAGCACATATGTTGTCACAAAACCCAACTGATGAATCAAAAACAAATAATAAAAAATATTGTGTGGCTACTAAAGCAACCTTAGAATTCGCTGAAAGTATCACTTCATTTCCAAAACCATGTCAAGGAATTGAAGATAAAACAAAATTGGGTGAATTAAAAGACGGTGTTTCAGTGTGTTCCGACCCTACCACAAAGGGAGGTGGTAAGGTTAGTCATAAAAACAAGCGTAATTTCAATATATCTAATAAACGTAGCAAACTAAACAAGAAATTTATCCAAAGAGGTGGCGATATAGACTACACAGAAGTTCTTGCTGGACAAATTGGAGATATTAAAACCCTAGAAAAATTTAAAAAATATTTCACTAGTGATCCTGATAAAGCAATAATTGAATCCGACCGAAACGATAAATTATTATTAATTCTCAAAAAGGCTGATTCAAAAATAGAAGCTAAACCTGATACGACAAAAGAGGAAAAAGAAAAAGTTAGAAGAGATTTTGTAACGAAGTTAATCGAAAAGGCAAACGATGGCACATTATTTAAAAAACTAGAACAAGAAGGTGACGACCTTGTAAGCAAAGATGCAGTCGTAAGTGACAACAATGCTAAATTTATTATGAGAAAGGGGTCAACTGTAAAAAATTATTTTGACCAGGTCTTAGACAAGATTTTCCAAAAAATAGAACAAAAAGGTGAAATAGGGAAAGGTCTTGAAACCTCCACAACTCTAACTGAATTAAATTACAAACCATCTGGAAACTTAACTAATTTACAACAATTACAGGGTTTATTAAACCATAACAAACTTAAACTTCAAAAAGGAGGAAACTGGATAAGCACTAAGGTTGGTCCAGATTTCAACAAATCCTATTTTAATAGTTCTATAACCGAAACTAACATATTAACAGAGAAAGATAAAATCCAGCTAAGATTAGACAAATGCCAAGATTTAGAAGTCTTATATGCTGTTAAGCATTTTGAAGTATTTGAAATTACTAAACCTATAATATACTTCCTTGATACATTAGCAAAAAATATTATCTTATATGCTTATATTCTTAGTTTATATGGAGATGCAGAAAAGATTGGGGAAATTAAATTTGATAAACAAGTGGTTAATATTAAAGCTTTAAAACCATTTATCACACAATTCACAAAACTTGTTGATGAACAAAAACAAATACAAGAAGTTATTGGCACCATTACGCCAGGACTAAGTGTTGTCGTTGACGTTTCTGATAAAACACAAGAAGAAAAAAAAGCAATGGATATGAGAAAAACAGGTGGTAATAGAAAGAATAGTAAGAAGCGTAGACGTAAGCTTACAAGAAAGGGTAATAAACAGAGAAATTCCGCTAAAAATAGATACAATAAAGTTAGAAAGGTAAGAAAAAATGTTCGTAAAACAAAACGTAATTAAAACGTAATTAAAACGTAATTAAAACATAATTAAAACATAATATAAATTCTACTAATTTTTAAATTTTTATTAAAATTGATTTTAATTATTTAATATAATATTTAATATAAGATATAATATAATTAATTATACTTAAATTACAGCTTAATTAAGACACATTTACATAATGTCGCCAATTAATACTCAACAACAATATTCAGAATCTCAAATTAACGAGATTTTTCAATTCTTTCATTATATTTTCACAGACCATCACGGGATTATTGGTAGAACCTGTCAGGATTTTGATTCGGCTCTAACATATTTGGTTAATTCCGGTCCGGAAAAATTTTATGAACATTATTGTAATTATAAAGCATATTATCAATATAGAGCAAATGAACCCAACCAAAATTCACCAAAGGAAGATATTTTCTGGATTCCAGGAAATACCGAAGCCGAAATAAAAACCAATATTAACCATATTTACAGACAAGTAAATTCCAACGAACAAGTTTTTAGAGATGGTATGATGGTTCCTGATGATAGACCCAAAACTTTAAAACTCGCACTCAACATTTGGCTTTATGTCTTCCATTAACCATATTATTAAATCCATTATTAACTAGAATATTATTTTAATTTACAAATTTATATTTTTTATATTACAATTTTAAAAAATAAAAATAAAAATAAAAACAATTTAATCTCTAAGGGTATTACAGCAATTTAAAAAATCCGGGTTGATGTCAAATCTATTATGACGACCATGTAAAATTGTGCTACGTTTTGTTTGATTATGGAATAGTCTCTGACAAGGCCAATCACGGCAATAATTATCATTGCTAAATTTGTAATGAACTGGTGCATTTTTTTCAATATCTGCTTTTGGTAAATTGGGACACACCTCAAATTTCTTAAAATCTTGTGAAGGGAGACATTTTAAAGACATTTTATTGGTTCTTCTATCATAAACTGGAAAGAAATCAGCATGACAGGCTAATCTACTTTCTGCTGGTGTTACTGTATGGGGATTAACCTTATAATTATCATAATAACAAGCATCGTGAAAATAGTTAATTCTCTTTAATTCACTATCGACATCAATATTTCTAGAATATCCTGCTTGTAAATCAGCCCCTGCACTTGCTAGATTACGGACATTGAATACTTCTTCACAACCAGTGACATCATTTAACAAAACAGGTTGATTATCCAACATATGTTTTTCTATATTGGCATTTTGTTTTCCTCTTTTATCTTGACAAATCATTAAAGGTGGCATATTATTGACACTTTCTTCAGAATAAAATTTGTGTAATTCTGTTGGTTCATTGATACCTTGTAAGCATTCACTTATCATTATTATATTTATACTAGATATTAATGAGAAAAACAATACTAAAAAAATACTAAAAAAATATAAATAAATATTAGATATCTGAGATGTTAGAACCTAATAATATCTCTAAATTAGAATCAAAAATACAGCAATCTAAATGTATTAATTCCGATAATAGTCTTAACTATAAAGAGGCATTTTATCATATTGCGTCCCCTAAATTTTTCAGTAATATTACAATTTATGCCACAATCTTTGCATATTTAACAAATGCCAGATATCTATTTTACATCTTATTTCCACTTTTAGTATGTAATGCAGTAATGGGAACATATATGATAATTTTTAATTGGAAAAATGTAGGAAATAGTTTAATAAAGCGGATATGTAGAATAAAAGGATTTATAGAACCGGTAGAATTTGATAATTTATATCAAAAATATCAAAGTAAAATATCATTAATCAGATTTATTTGTATATTATATCATTGGCTACCAGTAATAATTCTTTATTTTACTAATATACTAGATTATCAATCGCAAGAACATTTTCCCACTATTATGGGTTGTTGGTTATTATCAATGATTATAGGATGTTTTTATTTAGTTCTTGCTCCTCAAAAACAATACGGTAATTTGGATCCCACTACTTATATTATAACATATCCAATAATTCTATTAATTATAATACATCATCTATATGCGCAAAAAGCATTTTAATTTAAAATTATTTAATTCACTTTTTTACTCTTTTTGGCTGATACTTTACTCTTTTTACTTGATACCTTACTCTTTTTACTTGATACTTTACTCTTTTTACTCGATACCTTACTCTTTTTACTTGATACTTTACTCTTTTTGGCTGATTTAATAGTAGTATTATCATATGGTAATTCTTTTAGGAAATTAAAACCGTATGCGTATCCCAATTTATGAAAAAATACTTTCCTGTCTTTTTTTAAATCAATATCATATATAGTCTCAGTAATTTTGTAATTAGAAATAAATGATTCTAGTTCCTCCTTACTCATTTTTTTATTATATACACTTATTGTGTAGTTAATCATAATTTGAATCATTTTCTTTCTAGTCATATCAGGATTATAATAAAAATCAATGTCTATTTTATCAGGTATATAAGGAACACGCATTTTTCTATTTAGAAGATTACCTGTTTTTATAATATCCAATAATGATTTTGGTCTAAATCTATATGCTCTTTTTACTAATTCAAATGGAAGAATTATAGTTTTTAAACCAAAATAGTAATAATAGTATTTAGGGTCCATAGCCATTTCCTCAAAGTTAGAACATCCCATTACATTTGCTATTTTATCCTTGAATTGAGTTATGTATGGTTCATACAAAATAGTATTTTTCATAGTTAAGTCTATATATGGTTGATATTCAGGTCCGTTTATGTCAAAAAAGGCATTGTATTTTTTCAAAAAATTAGAGTTTGGTTTTGGTGAATATATAATCATTCCATCTAAATCATTAAATTTTCTTACTCCGTAACAAAATAAAACAAAACTGCTAGACAATACAAACCTTTCTTGTTCAAGTAAATCAAAATTATAACATAATACTTTTTTGAAACTATTCAGCTGATTACAAATTTTGTTATCGGTATTATTTACAATCGAATACACATTTGCAGCTTTTAATACTTGTAAACTATTACTATTTAGAAATAATCCACTATTATCAATTGTTTCTGAATAAAAATCGTTTATGTGTAAAATATCATATATTCGTTTGTCATCAGTTAACAACATATTTCTAACTTCATCTTTAAAATATGCATTTGAACCAGTAATATCTTCTTGATTACCATCATATTCGTAAAACAATACCAACACTTTTTTTTTATAAAATTTATATTTTTTATCCCAACCTTTTGATTCAGTATTAAAATAAACGTGTTTTATATTTTTATTTCGATTAGTTGTTAAATACATATTAAATATTAAATTTGCACCTTGTTGATAATTTAGCTCTATAATTTTACTGTAATAAATAGTTCCTTTACTCCGTAGTTTTTTAATAACTCTATTAAAATTCGTGTTCTTTTTATACCACTCACTAGTAGGCCAGAATACGATAGTTTTCATATTTGGTCTACATTTAATGTAGTTCAATAATATTTCTTCTACATAAGGATTACTATTATTATTTAAATAATTATTTGATAATGGTTTTCCTGATAATTTTTTGGCAAAAGGTAGTAATTTTTTGTATCTATTGTTTTGATAAGTTTTATATAATTCATTCATAGGAGTATAATAATCGAATTTTGCAATATATCTTTTCAATAACTTAATATTATCAGTCCCATACCATTCCGGATATTCCATATGTGATAACCCAATCATATAATCTGAAACACCCTTAGTTATGAATTCTAACTTTTTGGTATTTGTTTTTTTGGTATTTATTTTTTTAATTACATTTGCATAATCTAAATAATTTGTGTGATTCAATATTTGATATTTTGTTTTTTGTAATAAGATATCATAATTTTTTTGGTCATTAGTAAAATCTGATATAATCATATTATGATCACTATAATTTGAAATAATTTCCTGTTCTCCTAAAAACGGTATATTTACATTTTTGATTAAAATATAGTCTTTTTTAATCTTATTTCTATTAAAATATTTTTTTTTTGATGATGGAATATTAAAAAAAAAATCTGCTATTGGTAATAAATCTGGATTATTTAAATCATTATTTAAATCTCCTCCTAATATAACACCTTTTATATTTCTATTTATCAATTCCTTTTGGATGGTATTTACCAATGTGTTTGCTTGTAATTTAATTAAATTATCAGTATCATAATATTTCATCAATTTTTGTGCATTAATTCTTCCATTATGTAACTCTAAGTGGGTGCAGGCAACTAGAATTTTTTCATTATCAACATTAATTTCTGATATAATAACGTTTCGATTACCGGGTAATAAAACAGTAATACTATTAACCAAAGGTAATTTACTAAATATTGCATTACCTAAATAATAATAACAATTGTTGTCAAGTTTAAAAAAATTTTGTTGTTCCATAGTATTAGAAATAATATGATATTTATACCCTTTTTGTTCCATTTTTTCTATCAAATTATCAAAATTCAGTTTATTCAAATCCTTTCTTAAATTAATATCATTTTCCAATACTTCTTTACTTATTGGTTTTATTTCTTGTAAAAAAACTACATCAGCTTTCGCTTTACTAATTATATTGACAATTGGGTCTATATTTCTAGCAGGATTTATGTGTGAGCATAAATTGACAAAATTATGAACATTATAGGTGGCTGCTCTAAATGTTTTTGGGTATTTTTTATATATTACAATCGGATAATCACATTCTCCATCTTTTCTTTTTTTTTCATGTTTATGAACTTTTCTTATATTATCACTAAAATAATCACAATATCCTTCGTATCCATATTCTTTTAATTTGGTTTTTGTTGGAAACATATTGGTATTCTATTAATATTCCATTACATTTTTTTTAATATTTATATTTTTTATTAATCTAGTGTATTATCCCCAATTAATTGAATCCATTATCTTCACAAAAATATCGTATTATAATGTAAGTATAGATGAGTTCTAAAACAAGAAAAATTACAAACAAAAAACAAAACACAACAAAAAAAGAATTAATACCTTTAGCAAAACCGAATAAAAATATGGATGGATGGGCGGATATGTATTCTATTTCAATAAATAAAATCAATAAAAATCCAACATATAAGAAAAAATTTGTAGAAAAATGTGTTCAACAAGGCGTAGAAAGATTGAAAGAACAACATATCGCTGGTTCTGACATAGATCCTGTCCGGAAAGTAGAGTTTAAAAATTACTGTAAATGTATTTTAAATAATTTATCTACAAAAACTATTAAAGAGGTTGTATCTAGTAAAAATATGAAGGAATTAGATGTGTGCGTTTCCAATTTACATCAAGAACAAAAAACTTACTTAACCACTCTACGTTCAAAGAGATTATCTAAAAATACTGTGAAAACTAATAAAAAAACCACCAATAAAGCCACTAAGAAAAATACTAATAAAACCACCAAGAAAGCCACTAAGAAAGCCACTAAGAAAGCCACTAAGAAAACCAAATAAAACAACACAACTCTTTACACCCTTGAAGATTTAAAATGAACGTTTTTTATTTATTTTTTAATATTAAATATGCCTAAACATCATAGTCAAGACTATAAAATTACAGCTGTTAAACACTACTTAAATAAAACAAAAAATTATACTAAAACTTGTAAGGAATTTAGTTGTTCAAGAATTAGTTTAATGAGATGGGTTAGAAAATATAAGAAAGATAAGACCATAAAAAGATATAATAGAAAACCTACTTCTTACAAAATTACTAAAAATCAAGTTGGTTATGCCCTAAAATTATTAGATAAAAATCAACAGATAACAATGAAAGAATTACATAAACAAGTTAAAAAGAAATATACAAAACTAAACATAACACCACAACATTTAGGGCAGATTATAAAAGATAACAATAAAACTAGGAAAAGAACAAGACATCAACATTTTCCTAAAACAAGATATAACAAACCAATCAATAAACAAAAAGAACTTAAAAAGTTTTACCAAGAAATTGATAAATATAAAATAGATAAAATAATATCATTAGATGAAACCTCTATTAGACCTTCTATGATACCTGAATATAGTAGATGTGATATAGGTGAAAGATGTGTTTATAAAACTAATGATAGTTATATATTTAGAAGTTTTACTCTATTAATGGCTATTAATAATAAAGGTTGTGTAGGATATACACTATATGAAAAAGGTGGTATGACAAAGGAAAGATTAAAAGAGTTTATTGATAAATTTATTAAAGGTAAATATAAGAATAACTTATTAATTTTAGATAATGCTGGAAGTCATAATAATAATCTGATTAAGGACACTATAAAAGATACTGGTAATAATTATTTATTTAGTATTCCATATACACCTAATACAAATGGAACAATTGAAGCATCATTTAATCAAGTAAAACATTATATGAAGTTAAATAAGAAAGTGCTTAAATTTAATGAATTGAAGAAAGAAGTTAAAAAAGCAATTGAAAATATTAAACCTAATAATTATAAAAACTATTTTAATTATTTTTATAAGAATAAAACTATTAGAAAATACACTAAAAAGGATTCAACTAGGAAGAAGAAACTTAAAAATTATAAAATTGATAAGTAAAAAGAAATTTAAAATATATATTAGAATTATTATAAAAAACACAATAAATATGAGATTAAAAAGTGAATTGTATAAGAAAGAACAGGAAGAAATCTGTGATAAAGTAATAAATATATTAAAATTGGATAAAAAAAAAGGTATTACATTATATGATTTAGATAATGATACAACTAAACAGAAGGAATTAGAAAAGTTAATACCAGAAATTAGAAAATATTTTGCTTTTGGTGGAATGATAGGAGTATCAGAACCAAAAAAAACTCAAAGACCGTTTATGTCTATAATTAGAAATGTAAGTAAAGTAAAATATAATATGATAACTACAAATTGTTATTTAAGATTGAACAAAGATACTCGCAAAAAAACAATGAGATATTATTTTGTTAAAAAGTAATTTATTTATCAATTTTCCTTATTTCTATTTCATGTGGTGCATCAATATCTATTTTTAAAATAGTGTTCCAAATTTGTTTTATTATATTAATATTAGTATTATTATTTATGTATGATAAATTAATATTATTTAATTTTATAATTAATCTTCCATGATGTATATATAAATATTTTATTCCTTTTAAGAAATCACAGTCAATAATTTTATCAATTAATTTGTCCTCAATCATATTTATACTATATGAGAAATCATTATTATATTTTTTAATTAAAGATATAAATTCTGATTTTTTTTTCTGTAATAATAATGTCATTAATTCTGCTTTTTCTTCAGAAAAACATGCATATGCATCAGATGGATTTCCAACTATAGATTCACAAGAAAATAATTCCTCTCTTATTCTCTTTTCGTCTCCTTTTTCACACCAATGACAAAAACCATATACACCATCTGACCAATATTGTGTTCCAGTATCATTACAATGATCACATATAGGATTATCATAATTATATCTCTCCACTTTTTTATTTTTACCATATAATGGAAAACATAGTGTTTCTTTATTTATTGGATAACTTTTTATTTGTTCATATATTTGTTGTCTTTTCATAATTAAATTAATAAATTCTTGTTTCATAATTGATTCATCACCTTCATAATATTCATTTCCTGCTATTAATGTAAATTTACCATTAAATATTTCTTTTATTTTTCTTTCTGTTTTATGTGGTTCATCACATTCAGCAATATGAAGATATCGTGTTCCTTTTTTATATCCATTTTTTACTCTATCTAAAGTTGTTTTTTTCGAACAACCTATTTTATATCTTTTTGTTCCTACTAATTCTGCTGGTTGAACTAAGTAAATGATACCTGGCATAATAATTTTATTTGTTATTATATGATTGAATTTATGTTAGATATATAATATTTTAATTAATCAATTTTATTTTTAACTTAAAGATTATTTATTTTAATTATTTAAGTGTGCGTTTAATTAGTCTAATAAAAAGATAAATATTTATCAATATGACAGTAATACTTAAGAAGAAACCACCTGATAAACCCTTGGACACATACAAGGCTATCAAGATTCCATTGAAACATATTCTCAAAAATTATGATATTAACCAACCTAAGATTAATGATTTGGTTGTTATGGCTCACAAAATAGTTATTCATACATTGCAATTTATGAAATTATATTCATTGGATTATTATGATAAGAATAATAAACTACCCACTATAGATAAAACATTTATAAATTGTTGTATGAAAATAGTATGTAAAGAAAGTTCAACTGGAAGACCTGCCAAAAAAGAAATACAAGACCTAAAAGATACATTAACTAAGTTTTATGATAAACATTATAAACCAATTCAATTAGATGACTTACAATATACTCATATGAATACTATTTTAGATTATCTAACAATGGATATTTTAACTGTATATGAAACTAATATTAAACAACATTATATAGAATATATTGAAAGGTATGTTAATGTTATATGGAAGAAGAAATTTTTTACTGAAAAAATAAGAAAGATAAAGCAGAATAAAACCGAAAAAGATAATAGTGTAAATAAACTAAATAATCAACTGAGAAGAATTAAAAATGATTTGTTAAATGTAGAAAATACTAAATATAAATCTAAAGATTTTTATCACAAATGGATTAAAGAACAAAAGAAACTTGTTATACCAGTTAGAAAGTTTAAGAAAGATAATATCTATTATGATATTCAATGTAGTCCAATGGATTATTTACCCTGTATGATTTATATGATGAAACAAATAGAAAAGGAAGAAGTAAGTATGAATAACCCTTTTCCATTAAGAAGTGATATTATCCCTAAACATATTAGAATAGATACTACTACTTTGGTTCATAGTTTATTAACTAAGAAATATGGGAATAAATCAGATTACTTATTCAAAGGTAATTTGAAAAAGAATGAAGATAAAATTTGGGAATTCTTTTTTAGAGCTGAAATACAATGCTTTAATAAAAAGGATTATTCATTTCATCATATGATTGAAACTGATGGTATTAGTACTAGTATATTACTAATTAGAACAGATAATGTAGGTAAAAGAGTTAAACAAGCAAAAACGCAACCTAATGAAAAATACATTGATGAATTAAAAGATTATTCTGAATTTAAAAAAATGAAAGTTGTATCCGTTGACCCTGGAAAATGTGATTTGTTATATTGTGTGGATGGTGATACTAAAGATTGTAATAAATTTAGATATAGTCAAGACCAACGAAGAAAAGAATGTAAGATTAAAAAATATCATAAAATAATATTGAAAGAAAAGGAAACAAAGATTAAAAGAAAAACTATTATTGAATGGGAAACTCAATTATCGCTACATAATAGAAAAACATTAGACTTTAATAAATTTAAAAAATATATTAAGGAGAAGAATAAAATAAATAAAATAATATTAGATTTCTATTGTAAAGAAGTATTTAGAAAGTTAAAATTAAATGGTTATATCAATAGGAAAAGAAGCGAACAAAAACTATTAAATAGATTTGAAAGTAAATTTGGTTCTCCTGATAAAGTAATTATAGGATTCGGTGATTTTGAACAAAGAAAACATATGAAATTCAAAGAACCTATAAAAGGTAAAGGAATGAGAACCCTTTTTAGGAAATATGGTTATAAGACTTATTTAGTTGATGAATTTAGAACAAGTTGTAAATGTGCCAATTGTGGTAATGACTGTTGTAAATTTATGACTAGAGAAAGTCCAAAACCATACCGTAGTAATCTCCAATTAGTCCATGGTCTTCTCAAGTGTAAAACTTGCTTAGGATTTTGGAATAGAGATTGTAACGGAGCTGTAAATATTTGGAAAATAATAAAAAATACAATATTAGATAAGAGTAGACCTGGTTATTTACAGCGGTCTTGCACCTCGCAGTTGAACGATGTGAAGCAGAATGAAACACAGAGTAATTTGTCAGGTATAGTAAACGCTATACCAAAATCATAATTTACATAAGTCTGAAAAGACTAAACCTTGGAGATTTAATATGAATTTTTTAACTTAAAAAGTGTTCATTTTAAATCTTCAAGGGTGTAAAAATCGATATCGCAACAATCTTATTCATACAAAATTCATACAAAATTTATATAAAAAAATTGATTTTTTTTGCTTAATTTAATCAAAATATTAGTAATAAATAAACACATTTAAAGTAATTTATCATATTTAATTACATAAAATGAGCAATTCAATGCAAAATCAAGAAACAATTTACAAAGAAGATATTACTGTTAATTTGAATGCAGTTAAATATATCAAAGGAAAAAATTACTCTAATATGGATGTAATGAAAACAAAATACCCTGATGTTAGAATTAGGTTTAGTAAAACTACTAATATTTGCACAATCCAACTAACATCAACAGACCGTGATGTTTTGGATTCCGCAGTTGAAACTTTTAGCGAATTTGTTAATAAAGGATTGCATATTCACCAAACAAGAGCAGAATATAAAAGAGAAAAACAAATGAGAGATAAAATCAGAAAAGAGAGGTTGGCTAAGCAAAAAATTATTAACAACTTTAAAAAATTTAAAGAAGAACAGGAACTAGTTGAAAAAATTGCAAAAGGAGAAATCACCGCTTCCGAATCACCTCATCATAATGAAATGTTGAAGAGGAATATGTTTTATGGGCTTCCAATTGATGGTGAGGAGGATTAATTTACATTAATTCTAACACATTAAAATTCCATACACATTAATATATTTTCAACTTAAGTTTACTAAAATTAACAATTAACAATTTTTTTTCAAACTTTTCTTTTTTCTAACTAAAATAGTTTTCTTAGTTTTAAAATTATCTGGATCGCTTTTACTTTTCGGATTTTCCCTTTTAATTCTCTTTTTACATAAATTATAATATGTTTCGTGATATACATCACCAAATCCTCTCATTTGAGCATCTTCCCAATTTTTTTCTAATTCTTTTAGGGAAGTGCTATAAATAATTTTTCCATACCAATAAGATGCGTGCATCTGGCGTATAATCCATCTATTCTCACTAATATGAAGGTCAACTCTAACAATCTGCTTCATACTTTTTATATCCATAAATTCATTATATTCAGAATATTCTTTGAAGATTTGAAAAAAATTTATTTTGGACAAGTTGGATAATTCCTTTAAACTAACTAGATGTTTATATAATTTATGTATTTTTTGATTTGGATTTTCATTTTTCATTAAAAAACATAGTATATATAAAGATTTTGGATTATTTATATGAGTAGCAGTAACAATTTTAAACATATGGGTTGGGATATTTATTTGACTAGTCCCAAAGTTAGAATTTTTTTTTGCGGGGATGCTTCCAGTATAAACAGTTATATTTTTTAAGTTTTTGTTATTTTTCAAATTTTTACACCATATTTCTAATAAAACCCATATACCTGAATTGAAAACAATTTCTTGTGGGCAAATATTAGATAATAAATATGTTGATAAATATATTTTCTTGTTTGTTTTATGGTGAGCAGCGGGAACATTATGTCCATTACTACCCCCGTATTCCATATAATCTTGGAAATTTTTTATTGAGAGACGACATTCTTTTGGGATTGTTGTATCTACTTTCCAAGGATTTATGAAATCTGGATCATTTTTATCAAAGGATTCCTCTGATTTTCCTGTTTTACTATTTATATTTTCTACAGTAAGAAGTGGCCATTTGTGTGTGCAACTGTAGTATATATCGAATTCCTGCCTTTTTATTATTTTCAAATTACTTTCTCCTTTGAAGGCATTTCTTAATTTTTCCATTAATCGTCTTTATTTTGTGGAAGAAAATATAAATTCAAATGACCCGCATAACAAATAATTTGGTTAAATCCTCTAAGTAATAAAATGTTAATTGTATTATTCAGTTATTTAATTAAAAAATCAAATTAAAAATCAAATTAAAAATCAAATTATTTTTTACCAGTTTTTTTACTATGTTTTGCTTTCATATCATATTTTCCTGCTTTAACACTCTTCATAACTGATTTAATAAATTTGTCTCGGTTAGCTTCCATAGCTTTCTCTAATGTTTTTCTTTCGGTATTACAATGTTTTTTTTGACAATCTAATAAGGGTTTTTGTAATTTTTTCTTCTCGATTTGATGTTTTTTACCAAATTTTATTAACTCTTTAAAATAGTCGTTTAAAAATTTATCTCTCTTCGATTTTGGTTCCATTTTTTTAGAATCATATTTGTGTTTTTTTTCTAATTTACGAACTATTTTTTTTGATTCAGCTTCCATTTCTTTGGTATTTTTTTCAAGTGATTTATCCATAACTATCATTAATTCATCAAATCTGTCTTTACAGTTTCTTTGAGAACATCTTTTAAAATCATCATATTTTTTGCGAGAAACTTTTCTGGCATGACTTTCAGTTAGTTTATACATTTGAAAGAATTTAGTCTTCTTAATATTGTTCTTACCACTAACCTTATTAGTCTTTTTAGAAACGCGGGATTTAGATTTTGAACGTCTTGAAACTTTAGCAACCATTTTTTAATAATATGTTAGATAATTATTAATATTTAATTAATACAAAATGTTTATAAAATTTCTTGAAAAATCATTGATATTTATATCCAATTACACTTCCTATTAATCCAGCACTCGCACCAGTTGCTAAACCACCAACTTTAAATCCTGGTATTAATCCAAGTGGACCAAACATTGCAAAACCGAGTCCTCCTCCTAAAACAATGGGTAAATATTTAAGTTGAAGTCTAGAAGCCTCTTTTAGTTCAATTTCGGCTTTTTCAATATGATTTTCTGCATATATTAAGTTATTTGCAATACTATCAAATTTTTCATCTTGTCTTTCTACCACACTTATTATATTAGTCTGGATTTCTTGAATATCCCTCAAATTTTGCAACAATTTTTCTTTCTCTATTATTTCAATATCCTTATTAGTATCAACATTAGAATCAACATTAGCATCAACATTAGCATAAACATTAGCATAAACATTAGAATCAACATATTCCAAAGTATTCTTATTGAGAAGAATTTGTAAATTTGCCATATTTGCAAATATATAATATAGTTAGATAAAAAATAAAAAAAATGTAATTATCACATCGCCCATTTTTCTATAAATTAAGCTTGAAATCGCTTTTTGAGTATTTTTTTGGTCCATATACTAAAATACTCATATTTTGTAATTTAAATGTATTGATGTAATAATCTTTCAATTTTTGTGGGGTTATAGATATTTGTTTAGTTTCTTTTCCAAACAATGTATCAACCGCATATGACATTGACTTTTTAGTCATTTTAGATGTGCTTAGTTTACTATAATGTTTTTTTTGTGTTTTAGCCCTTTTTAATTTTTTTTCAGTCATTATTTTATTTTTTAATTTGGATAATTGTTCAATTATAATATTAATAGTTTTTTGAACATCTCCCTTTTTACTAGATGTATTGCTTCTGAAACATATTAATCCAACATTTTTATAGTCATAAACATCTATTTTAGTAGAATATGATAAACCCTCTTTATCTCTCACCTGATCAAATAATTTAGAACTCATTCCGGTTGCCAATAAATATACCACTAAATTTTGAAATGTTTCGGTTTTACAATTAATAGGACACCCATTAAAGCAAATACGGATATAAGTTTGATTTAATTTAGTATTAACCACGGATTTAAAATTTCCATTTTTCCAAATAATATTCTTTCTAATAATTGAGGGGTTTAATTCTGCTGCAACCTTCTTATTATATTCTCTAAATATTTGTAATTGTGAATCTAGCTGTTTAGCCTCAATATCAAAATTTCTGTAATGTTGTAATATGTTCCCACTAAATAGATCTTCAACCAGCTCTTGTAATTTATCAGCATTTTTTATATTTCCATACACTAAAAGCAAAATATTACTAGGTTTATAATTAGCTAGAATAAAGGCAAGTATATCAGTCTTAGTAATATTACTTATAGTATCGGGTGACCCAATACCTATTTTATAATATGGTGTTTTTTTCAAATGTTGACTGATAATATGTTTATTACAAAAAACGTCTGGTTTGTCATACTTTGATAGCATTTCATGGACAACAATACTCTTTTCATTTTCAATATCCTCATCAGTAATTTCACTATTTTTTAACATATCTGCAAACACCGAAATTGCTTTGTCGGCTTTATTAGATGCAATTTTAACATAATATTGAGTGGTATTAAATGATGTGGAACCGTTAATCTTGGCTCCGTATTTTTCCAATTGATATGTTAGTTTAGTTTGACTAGGTTTATTTGTTGTTCCATTGAATAACATATGTTCAACAAAATGAGCCAATCCACTTTTATTTTCAGGTTCATTTATACTACCTGCTTTAATAGCTAAATTCACGACAACTGATTTTTTACCAGGATGATTTATAAATTTGTATTTTAACCCATTATCTAGTTTATCTTGTATATGAGTAATTTCATTATTAGGAAATTTGATTTTTTGCTGTGTTTTTGATTTTTTTTTATTTATTTTTTTTGATTTTGATTTTTTTAAATGTGGCAGTAAAGAATACATTCTCTACTATTTTAATAGAAAATTAAAATTGATTTTTCCAATTTAAAAAAATTAATAAAAGTATTTAAAAATTATTTAAAAAATAATATTAAATTATATAAAATGTCTAAGGTAAAAGATAGTGATAAATCTAGTAAGTCTACAGCAAGTAAGTCTACAG